>Ga0306901_1000052_pt1 | contig 64358 bp, 90 predicted proteins | sample AntRauMFilla3767_FD_190431 | JGI IMG/M metagenome (GOLD analysis project Ga0306901, IMG submission 190431) | Saline lake microbial communities from Rauer Islands, Antarctica - Metagenome Filla 3 #767 (v2) (version 2) | ecosystem: Environmental > Aquatic > Non-marine Saline and Alkaline > Saline ... | reverse complement strand
TGCGAGATGCGACCGGGGACCGAGGCCGAAGACCACGAATTTATGCGCGAGCACGGTCTGTGCTACAGCTTAATACGCGACGCGTGCGACCGCTCACACACTCAAAGGAGATCTATGAAGTATTATTCTGGCATTTCATCCATAACGCCATCGCCCACCCGCTTTTGATCACGCACACCCGCTGGCTCCAGCGGGTCCACGCATGGACCGCCGCTCGGATGCACTGAGGGAGCCCATCGCACCGGCATTCAAAAGAAAATACCGCTGAAGACTAAGAACTTCAACCCCGCGATTTAACTCCGCACGCGTCTATCGTTTGCTCGCCGTCTTCCGAATCAGGAGCGGTAGCTCCCAAATAATCACACCTAATCAATAGGTAGGTGGTATCGGCAATTCAGTATTAACCCCGGTTAATTCTATTGGTTATATTCTAACATCCGTGGCGTGACCAATCGCATAAGGAGAATACATGGCAGACGCAAACTTTACGAATCGTGATGAGGCGCTATTCCCCTGGCAAAGAGATGAGGGGTCAGTAGATGAGGGGCCAGTAGATGAGGGGCCAGTAGGCCCTTCGATTGTCGTCCCGACTGCTCCGATTCATCTCGGAGGGATTGACTCGGCGCTCAACCATCCGAAATATGCGGGGCACGATATGGCCCCGATAGATGCTTACGAACCGCCGACTATTCAGACAGCCCCTATAATTCTAGATTCAGAAGTATCTGATAAATTCTTGATCAACACCTCCTATATAACCACGGACCTCGCCGTAGAAACAGGTACGGTGACTTGTTTGTACCCAGACAGCGCATCGGCAGCCAATGTCACAGATGGCGCTGGCCTTATCTCTCCGGGCGACTGGACGGCTCAGGGGGAGATCGTCAATCCATACGGCGGCGATGACTGGATGTTTGGAACATGGGGTGGTCCAAGTGATCCATCGCTGGAAAACACGAGTGATCTAGTCGTGCGGGTACTATGCACCATCTCGCGCAATGGTGGCGGGGGCTGGGGGCCTATGGTTAAGTATGGCACTTTCGGAGTCTATTACGCTAACTCAGAGCTTCAGGCGGATAATGCGCTGTACAGATTGTTTTTGAACTACAACACAAATCAGATGCTTTACACCCACGAATTAGGGACTGGAAACAACGACACAGTGATGATGTCTTGCGGGATGGTTCAGTCACACATGGTCTCTTTACTCTCGTGGTACAGGTTAGACAACGGCGACGGGACTTGTGATATTTGGTGCTACCGTGACGGTGTACGGTTAACGTCCAACGGGAGTCCTGGTGGTTCGTTTTCTAGTAACGGCGACGGCATATTCACCGGAAACCTACCGGATGGCGGGTCCAATGGCGTCCTGAGTATTAACGACGCCGCTGCGGGAACCTATGATGTCCAACACTTCACCGGCTGTGTACATATTCTTGATCAACTCCCGGAAGACCCCGACGCTCGCGAAGCAGCAGTCGCTGCCAATCTTTTGAACAATCCTTAAGAGGTAACTCATGGCTATTGAATACATAAAATGTGGAAGGCTTAGTCGATACAATGATCCCCGAGGCGGTTCGTGGGATATCGACAGCAAACAGGAAGCCGCCGATACCTTCGCCGCTGTTTACCGTGACCCGCTCAGAAACGGCCTTGATTCAGCTAACTGGCAGGTGACTGACGTAGTGGCTTGGGACGGAGCATATTCCAGTCGCAGCGGCGTGTGCTTTTTGGTGCGCCATATATCGGATGGGGCTCCTACGGGTCCAGAGTGGCTATTCGGGGCCACGGCCTATGACAATAATGGTGATATGTTCTATGAACCTGACGACGGCTGGGGTGGCAATAATGAATCATACCTGGATAATTTTCTCTGGAACATGGACCACAACTCAGGCTTCAGTACTTCTGTTAATGATGAAGCGATGCTCATTGCCTACGCTCCTGATGGATTTCCCGGATTCGAGTTCGACGCCTCCGGTACTGTGACAACGGGGGATGGAGACGCCCCTGCGCCTTCAGCGGGCGTTACCCTTTACGCCAATATTTCTTCCTTCATGCCGCCGTCGTCTTCATTTAAGGGTTTCGTGACTGGTTTCATGAACGCAAGTCCCTACAACTTTACTAGTTGGGCGATCATCGCAGACCCCGACAACCCATCTCTCACGATGTTTTTCAGCCATTGTGAACTATTTTCAAACCGACCGACCTACGTCGTATTCGGCGGCGACAACCTGATTGAACCCTACGACCCAACGGATACGGATAAACATGCGTGGGGCGGGTTTATGGCGCACTATGATACTGATTCCACCCCTTATAACGAGATTGGCAGAAAGCTGCAAGTCTTTGATAGCAGTGGGACACTTCATACCGTGGACTTCAGGGGGAACTATGAGATTCAGGGCGCGAATTCTCCGAGAAGTTCAGACGGAAAATACGTATGGGAGCCGACGGCGGCGACTTCAGGGGGCGTCCATAAGGGATACCTCAACCCCAAGTTCCTACGCGAAGTCGGCGGTCAGGACCAAAACATGGGTCGACTATTCTCGGACGATGCGGGCGATGTTTACTACAAGTTTCACCGCCACTACGTCATTCGGTATCCCAAAGACACCATGCCGTGGCCCTATGCGATGGATCTAGACGGTGACGATTGATCTAGGACAGTGTGCATAAATTTCGAGAATACCTTGTGCTACTTTAGTTGGATGACCCAGACTCACTAGCGGGGGTCCGTGGGTCGGGTCCAAGGAGCGGGCGGTTGCTCGAATTGTCGGTGCGGCCTAAAATGTGACGCCCAAAGAACAGGTGGTAGACTACCCATGTGCGCCTAAGACCTAAAAGAACAGGTATTTTGATGCGGCTATACCAGAAAAGATATCAACCCCTCGTCAAGCTCGCCGGCACCAAGATCTCGAAAAACCCCCAGCAGTGGGGCGCCGAGGTGCTCAAAGCCCTGGCGAGCCAGCACCCCTATGTCGACGAGAGTGATGTCGACATCAAGGTCAACTACATGGACCCCGAGGAAAAGCGGGCGTTCGGCGTAGTGATTGTGGCGGGGCGCGCGGCGGTGGTCTTCTCCATCGGGCCGAGCGAGCAGACCGGCCAGATCGAGCTCGACCCGCTCGACGTGATGTTCGTGCCCAACAAAGACGGAGACGACGGCCAATTTCGCCACCTCAGCGAATTCTCATTTCGAGACGCCATCGACCAGGGAGGGGTCGGCGATGTCTTCCCCAAAGGCGACGGCGAGAGCTACAGCCAATTGCCACCCTCGAACGAGTACATCGGGGACATGACCGGTGATGTGACTCCGCTGGAGTGGTCGAGCTACGACAGCATGGGTGGCGGAAACGCCATGCGCACCGCCGGCAGCGGACTCCTTAGCTGCATGCTTCGCGACCGCACCGAGGTCACCACGCTTAGTGATCTCTTGGATTCCCACCACGGCATCGGCCGGGCGGCCAAGAGGCTCGGGCTTCGCGACTCGCTGGACAATCTTTTGCCCGAGGGCGACGAAACAGAAGACCCATTCGACACTTCTCCGGTCGTCCAGATCCGAAAAGACGATCACAACCACCTGTTTGTGGACTTCGATGGCGGCGAGACCCAACCTATCAGCGCCATCGAGCTCAAAGAGCTCTTGCACGAAGAATTCAAACCGATGATGCGTGAGGTCATGGATCGTGGGTGGGCGTTCGTGCGCAATTTCCCGACCGTCCGCAGCCCCGAAGTCCCGATGTTCAACACGCTACCGACCCCCATCGAGGAGGGCGGGTGGCACAGGGTCGTGACCAAATCAGACAAACCTGTCGACGGGCTCGTGTGCACCCAGATGCTCGATTTCGACGGCGGGCGCCTCCCCAGGCAAAAAGTCATCTGCGCGGATGGAAAATTCGACGAGGGCAAGGTCGCGTTGGGGTCGCTTGCTGGCGAGGGCAAGCTCCCCGTCGGCACGCCCCGATCTGGCACGCTCGGCTGCTTTCTCGACGAGTCGGCCGGGTTTGTGGCGACTCCGAATATCCGCATCACCAAGACCATCACGCTACCCGACGACGGCACTGTGCTCGTGGGTACGCGCATGGACACGATGCAGCCGATCGGTCTGGTGCTTGTCGACAACCTGCTCAAACCCCAGAAGGTCGAGAGTGGGCACTACGACCAGCGTCTCATCCCGGACAACGCCTACTACTTCCCGGCGAACCTGACGTTTTTGGAGCTCAAAGACGAAAGCGTAGGCGTGGTCGACGCCACCGAGCGCGACGGCATCTCGGCCAAAAGCGACAAGCGCCCGAAGGCGACCATGCGCAAAAACGCCGGGTGGTACCACCTCGCCGGCAAAGTGCGTGGCGGACACGTCAACACAGGCCAGGTCCTCGAGGGCGAAATGCGCCTCAAGCTCGCCTCGCTCGGCGCCGACGACCACGCCATCGAGCGGATCTGCGAGATGGGTGACGGCCAGATGGAGCTTCGCGGCCTTCGCAGGTCTCGGATGAAACTAGCCAGTCAAGACGGCCTCCCACGAATTAGTGCCGAGGTCACGAACAGCGTGGTACGCGCGCTCAAAAAGTGCGCCAACGACGCGATGGAGGGCTATAACGAGGCCATGCAGGCCGAAAAGCCCGACCCGATGGAAGACCCGCAGGCGCTCGATGCGATTTTGAGCCTGCAGTTTGTCTCCGACGAAAACCTCGAAGAGATCTCCGAGGCTGACAACCTCTTCGAGATGGTCGAGGACAAGCTCGCTCGTATGCTTCTGGCGGCCCGCCAGGGCGAAGTCTCGATCCATGAGAAGGGTGTTCAGCGAGCCCTCAAAGGCATCGGAGAGGCGCGCAAGAGCATCAAGACGCTCAACATCGAACTCGAATCGAGGGAGCATCAATGAGAGGTCTGATCAAATGTGCGCTTTTGAACCCGGCCCAGAATGTGGATCCCCCAAAGCCCACCAATCCTCCGAAGGCGGAGGCGTCGTCGACCAGCAAAGAACGAAAAGATCTCATCAAGGATATCGGCAAAAACACCCGCAAGGGCGAGACCAAGCCGAACGTGATCGAGCAAGGTGAATATGGACCGTAAGCTCAATAGCATCATCCCCCGGGTGCCAAACTGGCGCTGGGTGATGTACCACGCGCTGCTCGGCCGCGACCACCCCGACCTCACTGACAAAAACTTCAAAATCGCAGCGCGCAGGCTCAAGGAGGAGGCCAGCTCCAAGCGTGCCCCGTTTGATGTACTCGAGCTGACCTGCGTGCTCGAGTACGAGCGTGACCTAAAACGCGGCAATGAGCCCGACCCCGACCTTGACCGCGCGCTCAGACTCCCCGAAGAAAAAGCCATCTCGGGCGTCATCGAGGCCATGCTCAAAGAGCACTGCGAGACCCAGTGGGTCGTCGATGCGCTGTACTACAAGTTCAAAGAGGCGATTTCTGAGGAGACGATAGGGCTATACAAAAAGCTGTTCTGCGACACCGACCGCCTCAGCGCCTACGACATCGCTTCGGCCGACCCAAAAGGGCATACGCAGCCTGTGGTGAGCGGCCCCTGGCGCGACAAGCACCTGGCCCACCGCGCCGGCGCCGACATCGACATCGACCCGGAGGCGATGCTCGAAGATATCATGAAGGATGGGTTCTTTCGGGCCAAAGAGCTGCAACGCTTCGGCATGGCGGCCGACGACACGGTCATCAAGTACCAAAAAAACGTGATGTCGGCCTACAAGACCCTCAAAGACAACGAGACCGGCCAGACTGCCGACTTGCCAGACATCTTCAAACGCACCATCATATACTCAGAGCAAACTGCCACTGACGCCAATGAGCTCGACGGGTACGACCCTCTCGAGGCGAGCGGCCACGAGGAGAAAGACGATGTCTGATGACTTTTTTGCGGGACTGCCAGCCCTGGAGGAGGAGTCTGAGGCGGATGCCAACGCATCTGACGACCCCTCAGAGCCCGATGACATGTTCACCCAGATGCGCCAGGAAGGCGACGACAAGCCCACTCTCGAAGACCAGCTGTCGGCGAGGGCGTTGCCGGGCGATAGCGTCTTCGACGCCCCTGATGTCACGCCGTCGGCCAGCCGGTGGAAAGTCATCGGCAACCTCAAATTTTAGAGCCGGCCGTATCGAAGTTCGCGATCACATAGCAGTACAGTGCGGCGTGGAACGCGTCGTCGTTCTCGCCTTCGGCCTTCAAGTACCTGAGGTTGTCGTGGCGGTCGACTTCAGCGCGCACGTTCAAAAAGTCTTCTGAGAACTCATCAAAGAACTCTTCCTGGCGGGGCATGACGATGTGGCGCTTGCGGATGCGCTCGATGAAGGCCGACACTGCGTTGGATTTGTTCAGCGTCAGACACGGCACCTCTTTGTTCTTGGTCTTCCAGGTGTAGTCGGCCGACTTCGCCGAGCTCGAGTAGTAGCAGGCCGTGACCCGATTATCCCCGTACCCCTCGGCGATCTGGCTGTTCATGCCAAATCCCATGCCGTGGTCGCAGTGGACCCTGGCGACCCTCCAGGTCTTGAGTGTCTGCAAAATCTTCGGGATGCAGTACTGGGGGTGGGCCGCGTCACCCTTGAATTTTTTCAGATACAGAAAACGAAACTTCCCCTTGTAGAACTGCCCGAGCGTCAAGACGGTCGCTGCAGGCCCCCGCCCCCAGTCGATGCCAGCATAGATCGGCGCGCGCATGTACGACGACGGCGGGTCCTCGACAATTTTGTGCGCCCCACAGATGCGCCGGAGCATGGCTTCTGTGATCGGAACATCGGCGGTGTCGGCCGACATGCCTAAGACCTCATTTAAGAATTTCGGCCGGGGATAGTCCTCGAACTTCTTGAGGATGCTGTCCCACTTGTTCTGGTTGGGCACCCAGATGCCACCCCTGAGCTTCATGTACGAGATTTTGCAGTGCATCTGATGGACGTGGAATCCGGCCATCTTGGAGGCGCGGTTGTGACGAATCCACTGACCGTTGTCGACGTCCAGAATCTTGCCGCAGTGGTGACAGATCGGCCCGTGCTTTCCGATGTTTTTGATGCCCAGATTCACATACTTCGAGCACCCACCACAGGTGATGACCCATTCTCGCTGGTCGCTCTTTTTCCACAGTCCGTGGATCGGATTGACCAGTGACTTCGGCGTGCCGGTGTACAACAGCTTCTCGTGCTCCGAGGTGAACATCGCCTCGTTGATGACCGGCTCGATCTCGTCGAGCGTCTGGTCCTGGACCTCGTCGTAGTGGACCATGTCGACGGTCAGACCACGACAGGCGTCCGGGTTGTGCTTGGCCCACTTCAGGTAGTACTTCGACTCGGTGTTGGCGAACTTCTTCTCGAAGACGTTGTTGGGCACCCCGATGATGTTGTCGAACCCAGGCGAGCCGGCGATCATTGGGGCGACTTTATCCCAGCTATATTTGGAGGTCTGGTCTTGCTCGGGGGCGGCGTACAGGACGTTGAAGCGCCGATGGTTTGCCATAAGCATCAGCGAGAACGCCGAGCCGAAGGTCGACTTTCCCACCTGGCGACTCATCTTGCAGACGCGCCGCTGGGCCTGGGTGTCGAACATCGCCGGCATCCAGCGACGGCCGTTGTAGGTCATCTTCTCGCGCGGGGCGACGTTGATGCCGTTGGCGGCCCACTCGGATAGATAGGCGGCCGGATACTCTTCGGCTGCGCTCATGTAACCCTCTTCATGTCCTGCTTCTTCTCAGTCGATCGCGGATTCTCGTTGGGGTCGAAGTTCGGATTGCCGCCCAGGCGTACGCCTCCCTGCGACGAACCATCTTCTTCCTCATCACTGTGGATGTACTGGTAGCCGGCGCCGGGCGAGCCGATGCGCTTTCGCTTGCGCTGCACGCCGGACTGGATTTTGCGCTGACGGAGCTTGCGCTTACGGGAAATCTCGTCTTTGTTTTCCTGGTAGTACCGACGCGCGCGCTCTTTTTCTGCGGGCGTCGAGCGCTCGGCGATCTTCTCAATCATCTGGTCGACGCTCATGCGCGCCTCAAAGATCGCGTCGAGCTCGACGGGCTCGAAGGTGAAGCCGGCGGCCTTTTCGATGTCGACCAGGCACGCGATCGCGCTGGCTTCGGTCGGCCAGGGGAGCATGCTGAAATACGCCGAGCTCATCTTATCCATCGCCTCAAGGCCCGGACCGACAAGATTCGATCCCGGCCCAAGCGCCAGATCGGCGAACGGGGAGCCGGAGGTGCGGGAGCTTGAAAACCCCTGCGGCCCGCCCTCCTCGATGGTCGTCTTGATACGGCTCAGCGCCATACGCTGCGCCCAGTCGTCACCCTTGTGGGGATTTTGTTGGGCGCCAGGAAGCACGCTCTTGTAGGTGACCTGGCGGCCTGTGGGGTTTTGATTGTTCCACGCCTTGACCTGAGGGAGCTTGGCGTAGTCGCCGGGCACCCACTTTTCTGAGTCCCCCGAATCTTGGACGCGCACCTTGTCGGTCAGTGACTTGACGGTGACTTCGTAGTTTTTCTTCGACAGATTCACCCCAGCCGACGAGAACGTCTGGTGCAGATCGTCGCGCATCTGGGTCTGCACGTCATTGATGCCGCGAAGGCGCAGCACGTCCTGGGACTGAGTGACACCCGTCGACAGCGGATCACCCTTTTTGACGCGCTCGCCAATTTTGACTTTGACGTCGAGCTTCTGGGGGATTTTGTGGTCTTTGCCGCTCACGACCACCACCTTGCCGCCGTATCCAGACGACTTGATCTTTTGGACCGGCCCGCTCACTTCGGCGAGGACGGCCTTGCCCTTGATATTCTCGGGCATCTGCAGAATCTGCTGGGCGCGATCGAAGGCGTTGGAGAGGCCAGTTTCTGCGGTGGCGACGCCGCCCGTGTGGAAGGATTTCATGGGAAGCTGCGTTGCGCGCTCGGTCAAGGCCTGCACCTCCGAGATGCCCACATTCTTGCCAACCATAGGGAAGCTGCCCGTCTCATCGTAGCCAAAGCACTTCGCGCACACTCCCTGTGTCGATTCGCAGGTTAGAATTGAGCGCACCTTCACCTTCGGCTTTTTGAGCTTCTCGATGCTCGAGAGCACGGAGTCGTCGATGACGGTGCCGCGCGTCGTCGAGCCGACCGAGTCGGCGAGCACGCGGTCTTTGAGGTGGCCATCAACCTTCTCGTAGCGCCCCTCTTTGGTCCCGCAGTCCTTCTCGGTGACTTTCATGTCGGCCGCCGAGTTGGTCAGCTCTTTGGCGAGATACCCCGGCCCCGCGACCGACTGGGTCTTATCGATCATGCCTTTTCGCTGGGAGTACAGGTGCGCAAAATAGTCCGACGAGCTCAGGCCTTCGGCGTAGTTGCCGCGCACTGGCTCCTCCATCGTCTCTTGACGATGGTTGAGCATGAGCCCCAGGCTTCCGACGAGCTGTTTGACCTGGTCGGGGTTTCCGCGCGCACCGGCCTCGACCATATCCGAGATGTTGTTCGATTTGCCGGCGTCATTGCCTTTGATTTTGATCGACTTGTCTTTGACGTATTTGTCGACCTCGCCATACAGGTCGATGACCTTCTTTTTTCGGTCTTCGTCGGACAGGCGTCGATCGCCGCGCACGCTCTGCACCTGACGGTCGGCGTCGGCGTACAGCTTGTCGCGCTCTCGTGACAGCTTCGCCGAATCCTTCATATCCGAGAGCAAAAAGCTCGAGCCGGAGGTGTAGGCGTAGCTTTTGGCAATCTTCTTCCAGGCGCCCAACGTGTCTTTGAACGCGCCGTCCCCCTCCTCTTTCTGGATACGCTTGAAGAAATCCTTGATTTTGCCGTTGTCGAGCCGGGCGTTGTAGTCGCGAAGCTTCTCGGGCACGGCCGCCATGACCTTGCACCGGCCGGCGGTGGTCTTGCCGATTCCGCTGATTCGCACGGTGTCGGTCCAGTCGATGCGCTCGGTGTCCGCAGCCTTGATCGCCTCTTCAGGAGAGTCGTAGGTGTTCGATTTGGCCGCGCCCTTGCGGGTGATTTTGAACAGGCCGAGCACGTACTCGTGGCTCAACCCGGGGTTCATCTCCTCGCGGTTGCGGCCGGGCAGGTACATATTTTTCGACGGCAGCAGGTCTTCGGCTTCCTTGTTGGCTTCCTCGGTCGCTGGCACGTGAATGCCGAACGTATCTCCGTCGAAGTCGGCGTTGAACCCGCCGAGCACTTCGACCGGCAGCTTCACAGCATGGCCCGGGATAAGCTTGGGCTTGAACGCCATAATGGAGAATTTGTGCAAGGTCGGCGCGCGATTCGCCATCACATGACGGTCGCCCATGGCGCGCTGCAGCGCGTCGTTGCCGAGCTTGGTGCGGTCCTCGATCTCTTGTTCGGCCTGCAGGGGTGTGAGCCCCTGACCTCGAAGCTCGCGCTTGATGTGGGGCTTGAAAATCTTCCAGGCCATCTGCTCGGGCACCCCGATCTGATCCATGTCGAGGTCCGGGTCCGGCCCAACCACAGCCGTGCCGGAGGTGTCCTGGCGGCGCTTCAAAAGCCTTTTTTGGAAATACCCCGACTTCGGATTCGTACCGGCGACCGTCTCGGCCAGGCCCTTGACGTTTTCGTCTTGGACGAGCCCCATCGACATCCCCATCGAACCACTGAAGCCATCAAACAGGGATTTTCGGACCTTGTCGCGCTGTTTTTGCAGCCCCTTCTTGCCCTTGAGCGCCTTGAGCTGGTTGTTCATCAGAATCGTCGAGCGGTAGTGCTCGTTGACGTCGGCGACCGAGATGTCTCCGGTGCCGGGCAGCTCGATGACCGGCCGAAACTTCGGCGGCATGACCGGGATGGTGTCGACAACCATCTCGTCGAGACCCACACCCTTCTCTTTGAAGTTTTTGAGTGTGCGCGCCTCGCGGTGCATCTTATTGAGCTTGGAGCCGCTCGCTTTGGGCGCCTTCTCCTTGATCTCTTTGAGGCGCTTGTCGGGGTCGATGGACTTCAGCAGTTTTCGCAGGCCCTCGCCGCCGGTGGTTGCGCCCGGCTTGTCGGCCGCGACGAGCTTGCCGCCGACGACACCCTTCTTGCCGCCGACCAGATCGTCGATCTCGTGGCCTCTGAGCTTGGTGACATCCCTGATCGCCTTCAAAAACGTCGGGTGCGGCAAAGGTTCTGCGAGCTCGATGTGTGACCACTTCGTGCCCTCGAGTCCGCCGGTGGTCTCCAGGTCGAACAGTCCGCCCTTCTCTTCTTTGAGGTCTTTGGCCCGCAGGGCAGTCGCGTCTTTGATTTCTCCGTTGGAGATGTCGCGCACATGGCGGTCCAGAAACGGCGCCATCTTCACATCTCCCTTATCGTCCTCTTCGAGGTTCACGCCCATGCCGCGAAGCATCGAGACGAACTTCTTGCTCGAGTTCGGCATATTCGGCTTCGGTAGTGCCGTGCCGTTTTCAATCGCGCGCCAGTGCTCGATCGATTTGTCACCCTTGAAGGTGTACATCTCTTTTAAGTTCGCATCGGCGCCGTGGGCGAGCAGTGCATACATCTCCCCAAGACCGATGGACCGGCCGCCCTTACCCTTGCCCTGGGAGGGCTGGCCAGAGAGCGAATAGGCCTCGCCGGGCCCCGCGCCGCGGGCGCTAAGCTTCTTGTCGACCTTGTGCTCGAGCTTGAGCGTGTAGTGGTCGCCGACGAGCACGCCCTCGATGTGCTTGTCTTCGGTGGGGTCGTAGATCGTACTGTGGTCTTTTAAGCCCCGCTCTTTGAGCTCGTCCAAAATCTCTTTGGAGTGGTTCTTCCCAAAGGGCTTGGAGACGTAGGGCTTGCCGTCGTGGTTGGCGATATTCGAGGCGGTGACCTCCATGATTTGGCCGGTGTTCATCCGGCTGATGACCCCGTTGGGGTTGAGTAGGAGCTCGAGGGGCTCTTCGTCCTCGCCGCGAGGCATCTCGCCGTCGTCGATGATCGTGGTAATCGTGCCTTTGTTTCCATGACGCCCAACGAGCTTGTCGCCGACTTTCGCCCGCTCTTCGGTCTTGACGACCACCAGTACGTCGTCGTTTCGGGGATGAACCTCTTCGACCACGCCTTCTGTTGCCTTGTCCCAGACGATCGAGCCGTCGCGAAAATCCTGGGTCAGAAGGCGGCTGATGTTTTTGAGCTGCTTCGAGGCCGTATCCTCTTCGACCTTGCGCATCTTGACGACCAGCGGGTCACCCTTTTTGATGCGCTGGCCCTTTTTGACCACGCCGTCGTCGTCGAGCTTGCTGAGCTGATCGGCGGTATACAGCGATGGGAAGTAGGCCTGGTACTTCTTTTTGCTCAAGACCTCGTTGTCGCCCACCGGCACCGTTTTCTGATAGGCGTGCATCGAGGTGAGTTTTTTGGCCGCCGTCTCGCTGACGACCACGCCGTCCTCGTGGTTCAAACCCTTGTATGGCACATACGCCGTTTTGAGGTTCGTCCCCAGCGCGAGCTCACCGTCTTTGGTGTAGTTCGTATCCCCCAGCGCCTGGCCTTTGGTCACCCGATCACCCTTGGAGACGGTGATTTCGGTGTCCTGGAAGTTGTGGTCATTGAGCCAGAAGCTTTTTGGGAAATTGACCTTGTGGGACTTTCCGTCCGCATCCCGGATGACGAGGTTATCCTCCTCGAGCTTGACCACCTTGCCGTCGACCGGGGCTTTGGGGACGCTGAACTTCCCCATGAGCTGCTCGACGGTGGCGCCGGAGTGTTCGTCGATGGCGGCCTGGACTTTGGGCACTTCGCGGTGGACGAGCGATTTCGCCTGCGACTGCATCTTCGAGGCCGTCATCCCGCGGGTGCCGTTGTTGTGTGACAAAAACGGCATCCCCAGCGAGTTGTACCCGAACATGTCGGTGGTGCGACGCATCGCAAAGCGCACCTCGTGGGGCGAGACGCGACTGATTTCTCCCTTGTGGCTGACCTTGATCTTACCGTCATCGTCGGGCTCGAGACGGCCATCTTCCTCCTTGTAGTACTCTGCGAAGGCTGTCGGCTTCATGTACATCTCGCGCGGAGTCACCTCGACCTGTTCGCCTTTTTTGACGTCCCAGACCTTCTTGACGAGGTCCTTCCCGCGTTTTTTGACGCCCTTCGCCAGATGCAGACTTGTCCCCAGGCTTTGCCCCTCGGGGGTGTGCATCGGGTCGATGAAGTTCAGATGCGACGGATCGACCGCGCGCGTCTCGCGGCTGACCGCGTGGCGTGTCTCGATGCCACCCTCACCCATGGAAGTGATCTCCGAAAAGGAGGCCATCAGGTCCATGGGGTTGTTCTGCTTGGGGATCCTGGCGAGAGATGTCTGGGTAAACGTCGAGTCGAGTGGCCCCTGGAAAAGCCGCTTCTGGACGACGTCACTGACCTTGTCGAATTTCTGCAGGTTCCGTTGCAGGGTGCGCGCGATCTTCGAGCGGTACTGGCGGTGGTTGAGCCGCTCGATGGCGAAATCGCTCAGGTCGAACACCGCGTTGTGGATGAGCGACTCGCGGTTGTCCTCTTCGGACTCGCCGCGGGAGACCTCGAGGATCTTTTTCGTGATGACCATGAACAGGTCGGCCGACACCCGCGAGGCTTCCCGGCCGAGTGTCATCTCGACGTTTTGCGGGTCGAGCTCGCTGTTCTCCTCGAAGTAGTTCAGCAGCCAGCGCCTCAGCGTCGGCACATCTTTTTTGTCGACGTCTTCGTCGCCGTCGTAATGCAGAGAGTCGTAAAGCTTTTTGAGCGCCCCGAGCTCGTTGCCGGCCCCCCGCGCGCCCTTGTTGGTGCGGTAGACCTCGTCGCCCCACACCCGCCGGATGCGCTGGCGATCGATGCCAAGTCCGACCAGCAGGGCCAGGAGGTTGATCTTTTTGCCCGTATCGAGCACGAAGTCGCCCTGCTCGCGAAGCTGGAGGCGAAGGTTTTTACCCTTCGACGAGTTGATCCACGCCTCGATCGTGCCGTCTGGTTTTTCACGGGTGTACACGCCCGGAAGCAGGCGCTTTTGGAGCGGGAAGCTGTACTCGTTGCCCTCGACGATGTAGGTGCCGCGGGTGGTCACCTGCGGCAGGTCGAGCAACGTGACGGTCGCTGTGTCCTCGGTCTTGTTGTCGACTTTGAGCTCGAGTGTCGCGCGCACGGGTTTTTTGTAGGAGATGCCCTGAATTTTGGCACTCTTTTGTGACCGAAGGTCGTCGTGCGACTCGGTCGAGGGCATATCGATGCGCTTGACGACCAACTCGCGGTCGCCCTGTTTGATGTTGAGCGTGTCTCGAAGGTAGTCCTCGAGGTTCTCGAGCAGATTTTTGTGCGTGTTGTACGGAAGGGACACCGATGGCCTCCTCAGAAATAAGAGTCGGCCATCAGTGTATCGAAGATCGCGGGGATTTCAGGTTTTTGCTACTTGGGTAGGTTGGGCTTTACTCGCTTGCCGTTACGCTCGTACTTCCGCTCTGATTTGATTCTAGACTTTAATATACTCTTCCATTTTGCTCTCTCAGCTAAATGATCCGAAAGCCTATTGTGCCCAGCTGGCTTTTTGCTTGATCTTCCAGCTACACGCTTCCTCTCAGGCGGGGTGCTATTTCTATTTTTGGGGAACACCATATTGTTGCCATACGGGGCATTGGCGGGACTATTTCGGCTGCCAGACATGATGCGGGATTTTGACTCAGACTTGAGCCCTCCCCACATTTTCTGCCATTTGTTCTTTGCGGACTTACCCATCGATGCCACTTTCATCAAACCATTCATGCCGTATCCTTTTTATTCACAAACCAGTTATCTTACTCGTCGTCACTTCGAAGGTAATTACCAAGCGCCCCACCTGCGGCACCAAGCCCGGCGCCTATAGCAGCCCCAGGAAGCCCGCCGCCGACCGCCCCAAAGGCTGCACCACCAATGGCGCCAGTCCCGGCGCTTCTCGCCAGGCTTTTTTCACTATCGCCGCCATCACCAATTTGATGAATCAAGGTTCCAGCACCACCTCTCATAGCCCCCCCGAGTACACCCGCTCCAGCACCCAGAACGCCACCACCCAAGGCGCCCATAGGCCCCAAAGACGCCCCGATAATCGCACCTCGTGTGCCAGTTATTGCAGCATCGCCGGCCATCTGGTTCTTCATATCGTCGAAAGTTCTTTCGCTATTGATCTCTGCCACTTTCATCAAACCATTCATGCCGTATCCTTTTTATTCACAAACCAGTTATCTTACTCGTCGTCACTTCGAAGGTAATTACCAAGCGCCCCACCTGCGGCACCAAGCCCGGCGCCTATAGCAGCCCCAGGAAGCCCGCCGCCGACCGCCCCAAAGGCTGCACCACCAATGGCGCCAGTCCCGGCGCTTCTCGCCAGGCTTTTTTCACTATCGCCGCCATCACCAATTTGATGAATCAAGGTTCCAGCACCACCTCTCATAGCCCCCCCGAGTACACCCGCTCCAGCACCCAGAACGCCACCACCCAAGGCGCCCATAGGCCCCAAAGACGCCCCGATAATCGCACCTCGTGTGCCAGTTATTGCAGCATCGCCGGCCATCTGGTTCTTCATATCGTCGAAAGTTCTTTCGCTATTGATCTCTGCTACTTTCATCAAACCATTCATGTCGCATCCTCAGGCGTATACGCGTTGAGCGCAGTGTAGAATTCGTCGTTGAGCCGCTTTTTGTCCTTCGACATCTGATCGATATACTCGTCGACGGATGTGTCGCGGTCGACGAAGCGGTGGTGCCACTTTTTGGGGTACACCGAGCGGTATTTTTTGATGTTAACCTTGCGCTCGTCTTCCGGCAAATGATGGTGGGATTTGTAGCGCGCCGTACGCCCCATGGCCTGCTCAGTGGTCTCGGGGTTGAAGTCCGGCTCCATGACCTGCATCTGCTTCACGCCCTTGAGATCGATGCCTTCGGCGCCGGCCGGGCTGAGTCCGAGCACGTTGACATCGCCCTTTTCGAACTGGTCGAGGAGTTCTTTGCGCTTCTTCTGAGTGAGTGAGCCCTGATAGACGCCCGACCGGAGCATCTTATCGTCCTTCATCGCCTCCGAGACCGGGTTGATGCCACCGTCGAGGTAGTTCGAGTACATCACCCCCCGAAAGTTCGGGTCGTCTTTGGCCGCGCCCTGCATATCCTCGACCATCCGGCGCATCTTCGGGGAGTGCTCCATCGGGTCTTTGACGGTCTTGTCGTAGGGCGCCGGAGAGTTGGCGGTCTGGCGCATCGCCGTGAGAAACGAGTTGAGGTTTTTCTTCTCTTGTTTGGACGGCGGCAGGTTGTTGCGAAGCTTGTAGTCCATGCTCGGATTGGACTTGCCGAGCGCCTTCATCAGATCTTGCTGCTTGTCGCCCATCTCGACATCGACGTTCTCCATCTCGACCTTCGGCAGGTTCTTCTGGTACTCCGGGTCGCCTGAGAAGCGGTGGATGTAGGGACCAAGCGCTTTGTTGAGACCCTCGGGGTCTCGGATGCTTTCCTCTTCACCGGGCTTGATGCCCTTAAGCCAACCCCAAAGCCCCGGCCCCTTCTTCTTGGTGCCGATATGCTTGCGATTGAAATCCTCCTGACTCATCACATGCTGCCCGGAGACCGTGTTCACCAGCCCTGCAACCTCAGATGGGTGGTTGTTCACCAGCGACGCGGTCATGCCGACGTGGTGTTTGACGTGCGGCCGGACCGACTGGATCGCTTTTTGGGCCTGAGTGGGGTTTCGAAGCCGATGCATCTCGTCGGTGATGAGCGTGTCGGGTTTGTGCTCGCGCACGTACTTCATCGGGTCTTTGCGAAATTTTGCGTAGCTGACCGTCTTGTAGGAGTCGTGGCGGTCGGGCTTGACGAATTTCTGGATTTCTTTGTTGTAGTTCTGCTCGAGCGAGGCGGGGGTGACCGCGAGCGTTCGGCCGCCTCGGTCCTCGGCGATCGCGAGCGAACTCAGGGTCTTGCCGCTTCCCAGGCCGTGATTCAGAATCACGCCGGGCTTGCCGCGAGAGTGCCGCACCGCGTCCGCCTGGTGCGGCTGCAGCTTCACGTCGTCGTTGAGACCCGCGGGGTTGGTGATGGAGGCGGTTTTGAGGAGGCCAATCATAGGATGAATGTCTCGTCGCTTGCCATGAATTGATCAAACCCTTCTGGAGTCGAAAGACGCCGAGGGTCCGTGCGCTTGGATGTGTTTTGCTCGAGCGCCTTCGTGTCCGCCTCGAGGTCGGAGATGTTGCGCTTCCTCTTGGCATTGTGGACCGCCTCATTCTTCATACTGTTGTGCGCGAGCGCACCAAGTCCTGCGCCGGCACCGAGGATGGCGCCCCCGTAGAGCACCTTGTCGCCGTGGCGATCCCAGAACGATTCTTCACCCTGCCCAGCTGTCTTCAGTAGTCCCTGCATTAGCCCACCTTCCCGTATTCACGCCCCGACCAGTCCTTGAATTTCTGCTCGTCTTCTTCGGCGCTCGTCGACGGCCGGCCTTCGGCGTCTCGGCGGTCGAGGATTTTCTTGTTGCCGAAGATGTGGCCCGCCGTCGCGCCCAGGGCGGCGCCGGTCGAGCCGCCTATAAGCACAGCTTTGCCGGCGCTGTCGGCATACCCCTTTCGGCCCGCGAGCGCTCCGAGACCCGCACCCGCAAGACCGCCAATTCCAGCGCCTATGACCGACGGGATGTTGTGGTCGATGCGCTCATCGCGGTTTTTGGGGATCGGCGAATCGAACGTGGCGTGCATCCAGCTCGCTTCGGCGCATTTCATCAGGCCTTTCATCAGTCGTCCTTGTCGTCATCAGTAAGCTTTCCTGCGAGCGCGCCGAGTCCGGCCGCGCCGACTGCGGCGGTACCGGCAACGCCAATCTTGCTCTTCGTGCCCAGGCCGCTCCACTTCTTGCCGACCGCGCCTACCACTTTGTTGGCGCGGTTTTTGGTGTTGTGGGCGAAATTCTTCGCCTTGGTCGACGTGCTGGATTTCGGAGATGAGATTTTGCGGTTGTTCAGGCCCTTCACTTTCCCTGTAGGTTTGGCCGAATTGCTCACCGTCGAGCTCTTCGGGGCATTCTTGGGCCCTGATACATGCGGGTTGCTCGGCGTGGCCGGCTTGGTCGCATCTGCGGTCTTTATCAGTCCTTGCATCTCAAAACTCCAGGTCATCGACGTCTTTGTCGTCAGTCGGGGCGGTCTCTATCTTCTCAATCCAGCGCAAAACCACAAATAATGTCGACTTCAGCCAGCTCTTCGTCTCGTCATCGACGAGCTTGGTGTCTGAAGCGGTGATTTCTTGAATGAGCGCGCGGTATCGCTCAATGTCAGGATCGTCTTTGCGACGCACGTCGATCTCGAAGGTGTCGACGTGCACCTCGATATCGCCCTCCATCCAGTCCTGCATGCCGCCCATGCCCTGAAGCATCTTGGCCATGGGGTCGCCCATTGGGCTCGCCTTTCCCTGTGAAAATCCGTCCATCGCTTATCCTCGTCGGGGTGGTTTTTGTTGGGGCATCGGCCGCATATCGACCGATCCTGTCGACGGCGCCTCGCGCCCACCGACAAGCCCCAAGTGTTGGGTGATCAGAACCGAAAATTCCGGGTCTGTTTTTCGCACATAATCAAAGACCGGGAGTCGAATGCCTCGAGGCAACATCTGGAGCTTCTCGGCGTACTCCTTGGCATTTTTCGATTCATTCCTCAAATACGTGTCGAACTCGGACGGCGTCTGCGGCTGAGGCTCCATCTCCTCCTGTTGTTGCTGCTGCGCCTGCTCGGCGCCCTCTTCCTTCTCGCGCTGCATCGGCCGTTCGGTCTGCGCTTCGTGGCGCTGCTCCATCTCGGCGAGCCTCTCTTCGACGGCCTGGGCGAGCCTGGGCGATTGCTGGGCGAGCATCTCGAGCTCACTGCCACGCTCTTTGGGCGGCATCTGCATCAGATCGTCGACGTACGCTTGAACGACCTGGGGTACTTTTTGCTCGAGCGAGTCGGCCGCCATGTCGGCGTGGACGCCTTTTTGTTCGGCCTCGGCCTGGTATTTCTGCGCCTTGGCGTCGTCGAGGCGCATCTCGGTCTGCTGCTGGCGCTGCTCCATCTCGGACTGCGCCTGCTGCTCTTGCTCGGCCTCGGCCTCCTGCTGCTCGTCGAGCTGCCGGTAGTCGCCTTCGCCTTTGAAGTGCGAGACCATCGCGCTATCGTCCTGGAACATCTCCTGGGACAAAGCTCCCCAGGCCTCGCCGCGCATCTGCGTCTCGGTCTGGATGTCGGCGGCCTGCAGCGCCGCGCGAGCGTTGAGCATCTGCTCCTGAATGTGGACTTCCTGCATCTTGTCGGTCTCGTCTTTGACCTGGTTGTGCTGGTCGTCCCAGGTCAGATCCATCCGGTCGAGCACCTCTTTCCAGCTGACGACCTTCATCTGGCCGAGCTGGATGAGGATCTGGAGCATCTGGACGTCGTCGGCCATCCTGAACGGCTTGTACTCGCACTTGACCTTTGGCCACCCCATAATGCTCGAGGTATGGTCGACCACAAACCACACCAGGCGATTGAGCGCCCGCAGATACGACATGAGCATGTTCTCGAGCATCCGAAGCTGCACCGACCCGCCCGACCAGGTCATGCCGTCGGCCAAAAAGCCCTCGGGGACGCCGGTAGATCCAATAATCTCTTTGATGGCGAGCTCGCGAAGCTGCGCGGTGGTGAAGCGGTTTGAATCACCACCCACCTCGGCCACGCCCACCGGGAAGGGGGCGGGCATGACCGCGTTTTTGTCGCGTCGCCACTGCTGGAGCGAATTCTGTAAAAAGCCTGAGAATCTGGCCAGTGAGATGGTGCGAAGCGGGTCCTGGCTTGTTGCCTGCGGAAAGACGAAGCGCGCCGGAATGGAGCGCTCGTTGGCGAGTGACTCGTCGGCCTTTTTGTATACCTGGTTGAGATAGGCGTCCTTGAGAGCGGCCATAATAATGGGGTTGCCCCACGCCATGCCGCGGCCGGACAGGGATGGCTCCGACAGATGGAGCACCTGGCCGGGCTTGAATTTGATGCGCTTGCCCTTGATCGCTGCTTCGACATAGTGCCAGGGCGTCGTGTCGATGAGGTCGCGGTTGGGCTTTGCCCCCTTAACGGCGCGCTTGAGCGCGTGCGACGGGTCGTAAAAAAACCACTTCTGACCAGTCAGGTCGTTGCGCTCGATGCGCATCTTCTGAGGCTGCAGGCGAACCACTGAGATTTCCTCGAGCTTTGCGACGTTGTCGTCGCGCGGCTCAAAAGTCGACTCAGCCTTGCATTTGGGGCAGGTGCCGTGAATCTGATCGCGCTTGAGGTGGTACATGAACGTGCCGGCCCGGTTCGGGTACTCGCACGCCTTGCATGTATAGAACCGCTTGAACGGCTTGTGGATGGTCACAAAGCAGTTGCCGTACCCGAAAAAATCGAGCCCCACCGACTCGCTCGCCTCGTAGATGTTGAGCTCTTTTTCGAGCGCATCCTCCCACTTCTCTCGAAGCGAATCCTGGCTGTTCTCGGTGTTGACGATGACGCGCGTGATCGGGTACTTCGCCAGCTTTTTGACGATCGGGGAAATCTGAGGGTGGGTGGTCGCGAATAAAAAGCACATCTCCAGAAGCTTCTGGCGAGACTTCGGCAGTTTCGTCGAAGCGACGTCCAGAAACGGATCTGGATACTCGGTCCGGCCGAGCGACATTGGGCTGAGCGCGTTCGCCATGATTACCTACGAAGTTCGTTGATTTTTGAGTGCACATGTTGCTCACAACGCGTCATGCGCATGTATTGGATGACGTCTTCCGGGGTGAGTGCCTCGGGGTCTTCGTCCTCGAGTGCGCTCATCAGTCGTGACTGGCGGTCCATCGCCTCATCGCCCATCGTGGAGACGAGCTGACGGGAAAAGGCAAGGTTCGCAAACTGCAGCGACGGCGGCAGCAGAATGAACCCGTCGCGAACTGCCGCGGCGGCGACGTAATTTTTGACCGCGTCGCTGAAGTCGTTCTCGGCGAGGTAGCGATCCACCAGCGCAATTGTCGCCGCGATTTCGTGCATCCTGGGCTCTTGGATGCTGAAAAAATCGACCACTCTGCTGGCGAATGACAAACACACCTTCTCGAAGACCTTGGGCGCACTCCAGAATTTCTCGGTGTTTTTGAGCACCTTGAGCGCGCCTATTTTGCTCTGGTTGATGCCCGGCACGTCGGCGCCGGCGCGGTGGCACTCCTCCAGAATCGTCTCGTACTCCCAGTCGTACCACTCAGGGCCGAAGCGCTGGGTCAGAACCACCATCACGTCGATGGGATTGATCTCCTCGTTGACTAGCGACTCGATAGCGTCGCTGGCCGACTTGGGCATCGATTTGGCATAGCTGTCGATAGTGTGCGACGAGGCGTTGTGTCCTTTTTGCTCGAGCTCGTCGCGGTCGACCCACACCTGGGTGGGGCTTGATTTGAACGCCTCGTGCTCGGCCTGGGTTTTTTTGGCCTCCTCGCGGACGATCTCGCCCTCGTCCTGGTTGACCTGCACCTCACCGCCGCGGGCGAGCTGCTGGACGCGATCGGCGATCATCGACTCGGTATCGGGCGCCGAATGGATATTGATGTCGGTGGGGCGGTCGGGAATGACATGCCCCTCCTCCATGTCCGGCACCGACCGGCTCGGGCTGTAGTCGCCCGGCGGGCCATCGTCGACGTGCATGCTACCGTAGTCGGCCTCCTTGCCGAAGTCGCTTGGGCCGTCTGCACTAGCAATGGGTTCTTGGTCGTCAAAGTCCCCGCCGACGACCCCGCGGGGCAAATGCGGGTCGTCGTAGGCCATATCCCAGTTGTGGGCGCCGCCGGCGAAGGGGCCGACGGTTGCTTGAGATGGGTCGGGTTTGTAATCAGTCATGACATCTGCTCTTGGGCGTATTGTGTGATGATGTTTTGTTCAGCATGAGGCAGACTCGGGACGATGGTCTCCGGGTCCGAAGCGATTTTCTCGATGACGCCGTCGTCGAACGTGCCTTTAAGCCCCTCAAAATCGACCTTGCTCCAGTCGATTGTCGCTTGTTTGTCGAACTGGTCGAACACATCGCCCTCGTACATCGGCACCAGCAGCGAATCGACCGGGTCGGGGAACCAGCCGCCCCACTGGGTGTGCATGTTGGCATCTCGGTCGGCCATCTCGAGGTCGGCGGCAGTTTTAACCAGCGAGCGATAATCGCTCATTTTGGACAGACGTGTGCGAAGCTTGGTCATCTCCTGGAGGTACTTGGCGCGGCCGGGGTGGTTTTCCAGCGGTCTCATCACCTCGATGCGCCGATCGATCGCCTCCGACGCCGTTTTCGACAGGCGCTCGGATGCGTAGGGAAGATCGACGTCCAGCCCATGCCGGTCGGCGGCAAACTGGAGCTTTCGGGCGACCACCATGCGATCGTCGGCGGCGTACGCAGACGCGTACTTATCGAACACCGCCACCGACTCCGTGCACTGTGCCGGTGTCGTCACCGGCAGGTCGCCCCGGTCATCGGCAAAAGCCTCGTCGGGTGTGGACTGTGACGCCTCTTTGATATGCGCAGAAAACCCATCCGGGAGGGTCAGGTCGTGGACCACCAGCGCATTTTTGATGCCTTTTGCGATGGGTACGTGCGCCTGCTTCTCGATGGAGTCCTGGCCGTAGGCGACAAAATACATCGCGCTGGCGAGCGCGTTGGTCGGGGTGTCGATCGGGTAACGTGCGATCTTGGCGTGCCCGTCTGACAGGTGGGCCACGCAGTGGCGCGACTCGGCATCGGTGCCAAAAGAGGGGCGCTCGAGGTCGCCTGGCCAGAAGGAAGCAATCTTGAGCTGAAATCCGGCGCCCGGGTCGTCTTGCTGGTCGAGGATCAAGCCGGCTCGTTTTTCAAACTTCCAGGTCTTCATGTGTCTCTCCGGGGACCAAAGTCAGGCCTTCATTGATGTCTTCCCACGTCACCCCACACTTCAGATGTGCGCAGCACTCGTCGGCGGTCTCAAACACCACGCCGGCCGAGATTGTCTGGGGTCTCTTCTGAATCCAGGACCGACCATCGGCCAGGGACGCAGCGCCCAATAAGCGGGGGGCGAGTCCGTATTTTTCGATAGCTTTGACAAAAGATTCGTCAGTGACGCCCAGGATAAACAGCCCCAGAGGGACGCGTCGGGTGATTTTTTCCTCACCGTCGTACCCTCTGGAGATCAGTTCTACCGACATCACGTCAATCGTCTTCGGGTTGAGATACTTCATCTTCGAATGGCTCCGTTCCGCATTGGATGCAGGTGTGTACGGCGCCGTGCTGCGTGATCTTCTCGCCGCACGTTGGGCAGCGAGGGTCGTTTGAGGCCGTCTTGTCGGCCGGCAGCGAAGTCTGGACGCCGAGCTTTTCCATGGGCTGTCTCACACATAACCATTCAAAACAAAAGTACCCCCCTCACGGTAGGACACCGCACAGAGACGCGCAAATTTTGGGGTGGGTTTGGACGGAAGTAAAAAAAATACCCCACGCCGGCAGGTGGCGTGGGGGCTGAGCAGCTAGAAGATTATGTCCGGGTGTTCAGACGGCTCTTCGTCGTAGTACAGGGCGCGGTGGTGGGAGTTGGCATCCTTGGTGAGCTCCCGGAGTCGACCGCGCTCTTTGCGTCGAGCGCGGCCGCGCTGCATGCGGCGGTAGTGCTTCGATCCAGGCTCGTCGCAGAAGTAGTTCTCCTCTCGGCGCTCACCGTAGGGGGTCATCCTTTGCCCCGAAGCTTGTTGAGAAGTCCCTTTGCCTTGCCTTTGAGGCCTTTTTTCTTGCCAGGCTTGGGGCGGTAGTTTCCGTTCGCGTGATCCTTGGCGCGAATCAGCTCTTGCTTTTTCTGCCAGCTCTTTCCTGGCTTGGGTTGGTTGTTTCTAGCGACATCATCCGACACCCCGCTGTGGTGGAGATCGAGTTTGTCGTAAGTATCCCATTCGGCGATCTTCATCAATCCCTGCATAACCGTCCTCCAGAAGTCCGTGATTTACTCAAACTCTACCTTACAGGCCACCCCGCTGCAAAATTTGTCCTCCTGGTCGTGATTCACCATGCCCTCGAGCGGCTTGACGGATCGAGCGCGGCGCTCGTACTCCTCCTGGGAGATGGCCTCGTAGGGCATCTGGGCGTACCCCGAATCCACCGACGGAAGAAAGGAGATGCCCTTGAGTCGCGTCTCGTACGCCTCTAGCAACCTCGGGATTTCGTCGCCCTCAGTCTCCGGGTCGAACTCGGCGGTGCAGCTGACCTGGTTGTCGGACCAGTAATGCTGCATCTGGGCGGCGAGGTCAACCTTTTCTCGCACGCTCACGTCGAACTTTGTGCGCTCGAGGTGGGGGACTTGAACGGGGAACTCGATGACCGTGGTGTTGGGGGTCGACTGGCAGGGCTCGACAGGGTATCCGGCATCGCGACACAGGTCGACGAGCTCATGGGTATCGCGTACTCGAATCCGTCGGATGTAGTAGGGTGCGTGGTCCCAGTGAACGCCCGGCGTAGCCCCGGCGAGGAGAGAGACGGTGCCGCTAGGCTTGACGCTTGTGGTCTTGATGGAGCGTGGAATGCACAACCAATCTGAATACTGTTTGTCGAGCTCTTGAACGCGGTCGTATCCCTGGTCGCACATCTCGAAGAATTCGCGATATCCGTGCTTGTTGATCGCCTGCACAATACCGGTCATTGAGCAACCGATCCGGCGATTTTTGAGCATCACGGCGTTGGTCTTTTCGTCGTGCGTCTTCACCAGAGTGACCGTCTTGGCGTACTGATAGGCGCATTTGAGCGTCTCTTTGTAGTCATTGATCGAGTCGTGATGAGCAGGAAAGGTCTCGACCAGGCAACAGAGCTCTTTGTCCCAAAGTGTTTGTTCGACGCAAGGATTTGACCCCTCGGCCTGCTCGTCGTCCCAGTTTGGAGCGTCTTTCATGCGCCCGAAGGCCTGGGCGTTTTTCAGCCACAGGTAGCCCGGTTCGCCGTTGATGGACGTGCGTCGGCCGGGCCCTGAGTAATCCATCCCCACCTCGGCGTTGATGGAGTTGTTCGACGCCCACCTGTACTCGCCGAGCTTCTCAAAATCCTGCTTGAGATCGAGGAATTGCTCGTCGTGCTCATCGCCAAATGCGATCTGGGCGGTTCGGCGCACGCCCCCGGCGACCACACACCTGCCAGCGATGTTCATCGTGTCGACAATAAGCTGAGCGTCGACCGACTTACCGACATACGACTCGTAGAGCCCCTCGAGTGTCTCGATGGCTTTTTTGAGAGGCCCTGGCCCGCTGGCGACGCCCCCGAAGGATTTGATGGGAGCCCCCTTGGGGCGCACCTCGGAGAAATCCCACCCGTTTGGCATCGTGTCTTCGCCAACAAAGGCGTTCAGGACCCGCTCGAGCGCTGAGCGCCACCCTTCTCGGCTGTCCTCGACCACATGAACCTCGGTCGGCTCGAGTGCCGGTCGCACAATCGTGCGCGCGCCGATGCCCTTGGTGTCGAAACCGACGCCGACGCCGAGCATCGAATTCTCGAACATCCACCCGAAGGGCTCGGCAAATTTGCCCTCTTCGCTGATATTCTTGGTCGACGTAAAGCCACAATTATTAAGAGCGGCTCCGGTACGGGTGAACATGAAGTCGGTCCCCATCATCCACAGGCCGCGACCGGGAGGGGTCCACTTGAAGTTGAACAGGCGGTCGTAGGCGCGCTTGCCGTGGCGGATGGCCTTGCCGTCGTTCCACGGCAGGCTTCGCTCCTTGCAGTGAATCATCTGGACATTGAGCATCCCCTCGATGACGCGGCGGCAGGTCTCCCACCAGTCCTCCGGCTCGCCGTCGGCCTCGGCGTCGCCTCGAAGCCAGGAGGGGGTTTTGGTCCTCGAGTAGGTGCGTTTGTAGGTCACCCAGCTCAGCGGGCCAAAGCCCCATGGTGGAGTTCGCTCCGAGTAATCGGCAACAAAGTCTTCGGGGAGCTTGAGCGGTTCATATTTTTCAATCGGAAGAACGGACACTTAGAATCTCCTTTTTACTGGCGGTAACGCCATTCTGGTTCTGGTATTTGCTTTCGGGTCTTGAGCCGTACGGACGGCGGGCCTTCGATTGTGTGGCGTGCAGGACGAGCTGGCAAATGCGATGTTTGATGGGCAGGCGAACCGTGACACCACCGGCGTTGTACAGCTCGAGGGTTATTTTGCCCTCGAATCCAGGATCGATGTAACCGGCCGTGATGTGGATCATCACCCCAAGCCGGCCGACCGAGCTTCGCCCCTCGACCTGCGCGCACAGATGTGGCGGGATGCAGATGCGCTCGAAGGTCTCGGCGAGCGCGAATTTGCCAGGCAGGAGGTCGAAGTGTTCGTCACGCTCGATCGCGAACATCTCGTCTTGCAAGCCCTGCTCGGGCGGGCCGTGCTCCCCGTCGATACTCAGATACTTGTAGCTTGGGTTCTGGATCAAAAAAGACCCGCCAAGCCGAAGATCGACGCTGGCGGGTTGGATTTGGAGGTCGGGGTTGTCGAGGGGGTCGATCTGGAGTGCGCCCTCGGCGAGCTCGCGCTCGATGTCAGAATCCGTCAAAATCATTTGATTTGGCCAGTGCCTTGCCCGCGTTGTAGCCGATGTAGGCGCCGGCCGCTCCGGGCAGAAATAGTTTTTCTTCGTCGTAGGTTCGACCCGGCTCGGGCTCGGGCCCCATGGCGGCCGCGGCCAAGCCCGCTCCTACAAGCGCGCCGGCCAGCCCGCCAGCTACGGGATAGAGGACGTCCTCAACAACGTTGCTCTCCCGCGGGCTGTCCTGGCGGACGTTGTTTTGCGGGCTGTAGGTCAGATTCCGAGAATCACCACGGCGGTACACCGGGACGTTGGCTTTTTTGTTCATAGCACGATCGCTTGATCAGATGATGAAACGTCTCGTCGAGCTGATCGAGGTCGGGGTAGGTACCAAGGAGCACCGGGCCCACATACACCCAATACGGCTGACGAGCTTCGAATGAGGCCGACTCGTTCATGACGTCGACCACTATTCGACCATCAAAACCCAGGCGACGCAATTCTTCACCCACCGACAGATCGAGATCTTTGAGGCGAGCATGCGATTTGTGCGTCGTGCCTTGCGCATCAGCAAAAAAAGACGGCGGGAAAAACCCACATCATACATCCAACAGCGAGAGGGTGCGGGGCCCGAAGGCCCCGCGATGCCGGTTATGGGCTAGAATGGGATATCATCGTCGTTGAACGACTGTTGCCCCTGCTGCTGGTTGTTCTGCGGAGGGCGTTGCTGCTGACCCTGCTGGTTGTTCTGCTGGTAGCCGCCACCCTGCTGCTGACCCTGCTGGTAGCCTCCACCCTGCTGCTGATTGTTCGCCTGCGGGCGCTGTTGGTGCTGGCTCGGAGCGCTGTTGCCTCCACCGCCGCCGTTGCTATTGCCGCCAGACAGGAAGGTGACGTTCTGGGCGACGATTTCGGTGGTGTACTTGGTGTTGCCGTCGTTGTCGGTCCACTCGTTGGTCTGGATGCGACCTTCGACGTAGACCTGGCGTCCCTTGCTCAAGTACTTCTGGCAGTTCTCGGCCGTCTTGCCGAAGACGACGACGCGGTGCCACTCGGTCTTCTCTTGCTTGGTGCCGCTCTTGTCGGTCCACTTCTCGTTGGTGGCGATGCTCAGGTTGGCGACGGCAGTGCCCGATTGCGTGTGGCGCACTTCCGGGTCGGCGCCGAGATTTCCAATAATAATTGCTTTATTTACGCTCATGGTCTTATCTCCGTAGTCTAGAAGTCGGATTGGTACTCATAGCACGAGGGTCGAGCCAGGTACAAGGCCTCAAATGGGTCTTCCTGCCGAAGGTGTGGCCCGAGCGGCAACGGCCGCCCAAGCAGGTAGTCTTTGAGGGTGACCTCAAAGAGCTCAAGGAGCTTAAATAACGATTCGCCGCTCGCAGCGGCGTCTTCAGTCGCCCGGTGGGCGTTGGTCAGGTCGACCCCCAAGAACTCGGCCACCGCCTTGTTGCTGCGGCTCTTGATGGGGCCTTTTTTGTTCTTGGGGAGCCAACGCTTAACCAGCTCGATCGGATCGATCAATCGAGGCTCGGCGTATTCGCGAATAACGGGCTTGAGGTGCTCTCTCAAAAACCCAATATCGAAGTCGATATTGTAGGCCGCCCACACATTGCACTCGCGAAGCACGCGCCAAGCAGCAGATGCCACCTTGTTCCAGGGCTGGCCTTGCTCGCGCAGCATCTTGTCGGTGATGCCAGTAATCTCGACGATGTGTTGTGGCAGCTTATAGCCGATCGCGACCAACCAGTTGTGGCGGTCTAGCTCACGGCCGTTGATGTCGTATTCGACGATGCCGACCTCGGTGATGTCACACGAGTCTGCGTACAGACCGGTGGTCTCCAGGTCGAACATCGCCAGCCTCAGTGGTTCAGTCATCGTTGGGCCACCTCTGGGTGTCGAAGAAACCAACAAATCCGCGGAGGGTCATGTTCTTGGACCACTTGTCTTCGCGGATCATCCACCGGGCCATGGCCAGAAACAGATCGCCGCAGCACTTCGCGTCGTGGCCGGCGCGGTGGTAGTTGAACAGCTCGATGCCGTAGTGCTCAGCGAGCTTCTCGAGCTTGGTCTCGTAGTCCCACCCCAGGTGTTTTGCGATCTCTTTGGTGCACGCGGAGGGCCCGAGCGTGAAGTTGATGTGCGCACAGCGGTTGAATGCCTTTTGCAAAAATCCTGTGTCGAACCCGCGGTTCTGAATGACCATAATGGCGCCGTCGAGCTCTTCAGCCAACTCTTCGGCGAATTCGCAGAAGGTGGGTGCGCCGTCGAGCTCGTCTGGCTTCGGGCCAATCTGGCGCTCAATGAGCTCCTGGGGGATGGAGGTTTCTGGGTCGATGACCTGCGCTTTGGGAGCGCCGAACTTTTTGGTCTTGGGGTTGTATTTCGCCCACCCCACCTCGGTGATGCGGTCTTTGTCGAGGTCGAAGCCGGTGGTCTCCACATCGATCGCCACGATCTTCTGGGTATACCACTGCGCATTCCAGTCGAACTCGTGGCGCTCGATGCACTCGAAGGCGTCCGGGTCCGGGTCGGCTTCACCCAGGACAACATCGACGCGGTTGATGGTCACCAGAAGGCCATGCTCGCGCATCATGCGCGCCCTCACATACTCGCGCGCCCGATCGAGATACTTCTCGGCGTGGGCACTCGCCTTGAGCACTATCGAAAACGGCTCCGATGGCGGACCGTCGCCCTTGACCTGCTCGTAGATGGTGCGTCGAATCAGGCCCTCGACGAGTACATAATTGGTCAGATACCCCACGACATCTCCTTTTCCTCAAGGGTCTCGCACGATCCCAGGCGCGCCTCCCATTCGGAGTAGTAGTCGGGCTTTACGAGCGGCGTGGCGTTTTTTCGAATACGACCTCGCCAGTGACTGGCCATCTGATCATCACCCTGCATAAGCGCTTTTCCGAGCCCGTTGGGTGTTTGTATCAGGTTGGGGCCTTCGATACCCGTCACCTTAGTAATCTTAGATGCCTGGCATCCCGCGAAGACCTCGACAGCCCCCAAAAAGTAGTCTGGCTCGAGAATGTCTTCGAGGACAAAGATCGGGAACAAAATATCGTATTCCCGGCCGGGCACAATGCGGGTGAACACGAACACGACCTCGTCGAGCTCTCGGCCGGACGCATAATCCTTGATGTGGGGAGAGGCGCCCTCTTTGAACGCGTCGATCTCCTCGAATTCGAAGTCGGCCTCCACCGAGACGCGGTAGCTCGCCTCGTCGTCGTGCGAGGACTCAATGATGCTGGAGCTTGAGGCGTGCAGCTCGAGGCGATCGCCGACAAATGTCTCGGCGATCACAATGCGCGGCACATATTCTTCGTCGATATTGTCAGGGGTTAAAATCAAAGCAATTCCTCCATGGGTGTCATACGTCTGAAAACCAAGCCCCACTTCCCGTTGTAGAAGTTGGGCTGAACTTTAATGAGTTGCGGGCCGGTGGCGGCCTCGAAGGCCTTGATGTCACACTGGTCCGAAAATACGGTCACGTCGTACTCGCCGGTCTCATCCTCGACGCGCAAAAACGCCATCTCCTCATCATTCGAGTTGATGATTTTATGCACATCGAACACCACTACGACAAGGCAAAATGTTCGTTTATTGAATTCGTGGTCCTCGGGCTGCGGCTCGCCTTTTTGCTGCCACATCTCGATGGTCGCGGTTTTTTTATAGTATTTCATGCGCGCAATTCGCGAGGGGTGGTCGGTGCGGTAGCGCCCCAGGCGTTGGCGCTCAAGCTCGAGAAGTTCGAAGGGAGACCAGGGTGGCGACACCCCCCAGCTGACGCTCATCCCGACCGACTTGAGCGAGAACATCGCCGCCTGCCCGTGGGTGTGCGCATACTTCGACGCATTTTTGATGAGCGCCTTGGCCTGCTCGACGATGTCGGCGCGCTTCTGGCAAGCCTCGCTCATCGACGTGATGCCGAGCAGGTCGTCGAGCGCGCCGGCTTCAGCGAGCATCGACAATTCGCTGGGCTTGAGGTCGATGGTCTCGAGCAGGCTCATCAGGCTGTCGAACTCGGCATCAGCGATGACAGTAGCCGTCTCGTCATTGAACCCCTTGATGGTGTTGATGCCCGCCCAGATCCTGCTGTCGTCGCCCCAGAACTCCGCCGGCGAGTGGCGTACGTCGGCGTCTTTGACCTCGATGCCCATCTCGCGTGCGTTGTGGATGAAGTCGGAAAGCTTGTCAAAATCGTTTCGGCGCACGTGCATCTGGGCGGCTAAGAAGGCGGCCGGGAAGTGCGCCTTGAAGTAAGCCGTCCAGTAGGCAAGAAGCCCGTAGCCGGTGGAATGTGAGTTGTGACTGACAATGCCGTTCGCCATGAAATTGTGGTATGGGTCGGCCATCTCCACGTCGTACGTCATCTTTTCGCCCACACACCGGATGCTAACCACCTCAGAGGTGGTCGACGGCTTGCCCTTTGACCAGGCTGGTCTTCGCTCGCCTTTTTCATAGTCGAGCTTCTTGTGGCACGAGTTGCACAGGTGCGCAATGTTGTCGGTACTGTTGTAGGTCACAAAGTCAAAATCAAAATGCTCAAGAGGCCTCAGGTGGGCGAATTCAAACCTGCCATCGTCCTCGCAGGCGCAAAACTCACACCCCCAGCCTGAGCGTGCTAGTGCCCTCTCCTGGGCTTCTTTGAGCGCCCGAGTTCTACCATCGATATAAGAGGGGTTGTTCTCTCCAGCGTCAAACCCGGGTGTTGAGGTTTGGTAGCTCATCCCTTTTGCTCTCGAGGTGTCAATCCCCTGTTTTTGATACCCCTCTTTGTTGCTACGCACGATCAGTAGATCGCCCACTTCTATGTTTTGGACCTCCTCGTATCCCTGGTCGGTTAAGAAGCGGTGATTTGCGGTAGCCTCGACCGACCTTCCATCCGATAAAAGCACTTCGAATACTTCCCTGGTGCCGTTTTCGTGCACCTTGACCACATTGCCAGGCCGGATGCGCCCATCGGGGCAGTACTGTAGAATCCGCATCCTGCCCGCCCGTATTTTTTGCGCGTACGGCGCATACCGGCCGTTGTCCATCCGCTCGGATTGGGCGTCATACAGCTCTTTCACGGTCAAGTAGCGCCCGCTGTGTTGATTGGCCCCGGCTCTTTCCAGCTGAGTGTCGCCGACCAAGCACTTATTAAAACCGTACTCGGCAAAGGTTTCGATCTGATCCCACAGCTCCTCGCCGATCTCGCGATCAACGCCGTGCTCTTCGACGCCGTCGATGAATTTGGGCTTCTCAGCCTCGATCACCTTGCGCTTCTTTTTTCCGATGCCGCGGCGAAGAATGTCGGCGCCGCCGAGTGTGTAGTCGGCGAGCTGCTGAGCGATGTGCATGATCTGCTCCTGGTACAGAATCACGCCGTAGGTATCGTTTAGGATGGGCTCGAGCGCGTCGTGCAGGTAGTCCACCTCCTCGCGGCCGTGCATGCGATCGACAAACTTGTCGAGCATGCCGGCGTTTTTGGGGCCCGGGCGATAAAGCGCCACCGCGGCGATGATGTGGCTGAACATCCAGGGCTTCATCTTCGACATCAGCTCCTGGAAGCCGGTCGAGCCCATCTGAAAAGTGCCGAGCGTATTGCCGCTGCCGATGAGCTCGAAGGTCTTAGCGTCATCGAGCGGAATGTCGTGCACGTCGATGCCGACCTGCTTGGAGACGCGCTCGAGAACTGTGAGTTCGGCCAGACCCAGAAAGTCGAATTTGACCAGGCCGATCTTCTCGGCATCCTCCATCTGGAATTCGACGACGTGGTCGAACACGCCTTCGTCGTCGGCGCGGATGGGGGCGTAGTTGGTCAGGCGATCGTCGGCGATGATGACACCGCCGGCGTGCTTGCCCTTGTTTCGAAACGTGCCCTCGATTCGTTCGGCGAGCTCGAACACCTGCCGGTACTGCGGCCGATCTTTGAAAAGAGCCTCGAGGTCATCTCCGTCCAGGATATCTTTGAGCGTCTTGGAGTCGGCGGACTCGGGCAGGTACTGATTGGCGATGCGTTGGCGCCTGGCTGCCTTCACCCCGAAGATGCGCCCGGTGTTGTCCCAGGCGCTCCGGGGTCGGTTCTCGCCGTAGGTGCCAATCCCTGCGACGTTGTCTTTGCCGTAGACGCGGCGTACATGAGAGAAGATTTCATCGCGCCGCTCGATGCAAAAGTCGATGTCGAAGTCGGGCATCGAGACACGTTCTGGGTTCAAAAATCGCTCGAACAAAAGACCATACTCGAGCGGGTCGAAGTCGGTGATGTTTAAGCAGTATGACACCAGACTGCCGCCGCCAGATCCGCGACCCGGCCCCACCGGAATGCCCTGGATTCTGGCCTGCTTGATGAAGTCCCAGACGATCAGGAAGTAGCCGGCAAACCCCATGTCGCAAATGATCTGATACTCATGGGTGAGGCGATCGGTGTACTCGGCGTCGAGCACCCCATCCAGTCGATCGCTCAGGCCTTTTCTGGCCAGATGCCACAGAAATTCCTCTTCGGTATCAAACCCCTCGAGGTTGGTGAAGGCTGGCAGGTAGGGTTTGTCGGGGTCGACCTCGAGCCTGAAATGGCACCGCTGGGCGATCTCGCGAGCGATGGGGCACTCCAGATCGGTCATCCAGGCGCCGTTAATCCGAATGTCCTCAATGCGTGCTGGCGTCAGCGACCGGTTGAGTTTGTCGCAGATCATAACTGCGTGCGCGACAGCATCCTCCGGCTTCAGGTAGTGGACGTCGTTGGTCGTGACGGCCGGGATGCCGGTGTTGCGAGAGAGTTTGTCCAAAAAGGCGCACACCTTTTCTTGCTCGGGCAGTCCGTGGTTTATTTTTTCCAGATAGAAACGATCACCGTAGATGACGCGAAGCTTTGAGGTGTGGGCACGAAGCGCCTCGACGTCCTCGCTCAAGACTGACTGGGGGATCGCGCCTTTGAGGTCGCCGGACATCGCAATGATGCCTTCGGAGTGTCGGTCCAGATCGTCCCAGCCGCGACGCTCCAGGCGAATGAGCTCGATCAGGTTTTTGTAGCCCGTTTTGTTCTGGGCGAGGAGGGTGAGTCGATTTTGGTCGAGGACGTCGAGGTCGACGCCAAATACAGGCGTGACTCCATGCCTGTCGCAGGCGATCTGATGCTTGACTGCGCCCCCGAGGGTATTGTGATCAGTGATTGCCAGCACGCCGCCTGTTGCGGCCTGAGCCAACTCGTCGGGGCTTGCGAGTCCATCGCTCACCGAAAATCGTGTGTGTGCGTGCAGGTGAATCATAATCGCTCGTAGAGAAGGGCTCGGATATATTCTGCCAGGGTCATGTCGCGTTGGTCGGCCTCACGACAAAGGCGCTCGTAGAATTCTCTGGACAAATAAAGGCTCACCTTCTTCATAAAAGATTGCCAGATGAGATGTCGTCGATGAGCATCTGTGCTTTTCGGCGGGTATTGTACGAAAAAACAGACGGGTGAGGCGTATCGCGGTGCGCGCAGAGGTTCAGCAGGCGATGCACCATAGGGGTGGGTGGGGGCTCAAAATAGCGCACAAGCGCCTCTCTTGCCTCCAGACACCCGCCCTCGGTGGATAGGTCGTACCCACCGAGGACATGGCGCACCGCCTGGCGCCCAAATTTGGGCAGCCAGCGCTGAATCTCACGCTTTAGGCGCAGGCGATACATCACTCGTCGACCGCAAAGAAGTCTTCTCCAATTTCCTCGTTGAGGTCGGAGACCTCGTCGCCGCCCTGCTCTTCCTGGAGCTCGTCGAGGTAGTGATCCGCCTCGGCGACCGTCAGGTCGCGCAGCGGCTTGGCGAACAGGGCTTCGGGGCGGGTGCGCTCGATGCTTTCGCGCTCTTCGCCGAGCTTCTCTCCGGCCGCCAGAATCGCGCCGATCTGGGATTCCTGGATGGGCAGGTTGCCTGCCATCCAATCGAGAGCAACGCCGTAGGTGGTGTCGTCCTCGGGATCGAAGCCGACCTCGCGGATCATTTCCTTGACCAGGTCGTTTCGCGTGACGTCGGCCGCGCGCATGAACAGCTTGACGCCCTCGACCACACCGTCTCGGGTGCATTCGATCTCGCGCATCTCGTCGAGCATCGTCGGAGTCGCTTCCTCTTCGGCCTCGTCGAGGATGTCGTCGACCTTGTTGGTGGTGTCGACGTCGGGGTCTTCAGAACCTTGCTCCACATCACCACGATCTTGCTGGACACCCAGCGCCTCGGCGAGCGCGGCCTGGATGTTCTTGATGGTGCCCTCGCCGACGCCGTCGACAGCGCCGTACCCTTCGAAGGCGTAGGCCTCTTCGAGGGTGGTGATGTCGGCCTTGGCAAGGATCGGCAGGAGTTCGTCGATCTTTTTCTGGCCGAGACCCTTGACGTTTTTATCCCAGTTGAATTGCTCGACCTCGCTGGGGGTGGCTTCATCAGTCGCCGACTCCTCCGAATCGCCGCCATCCTCCAGGATGTCGTCGACATCGTCCTGCTCGGCCTCTTTGGCTTTTCGCGCCTCGAGCTCGGCTTTGGTGGGGACGTCGGAGGGCTTGGAGTAACCCTTCTGCTTTTTGGGCTTCTTGCCAGCAGTCTTGGTCTTTGGCGGCTTGGGCGCCTGGTCGGGCTCGGTGAAGCCGCCGCTGCAGAGCTTCGGCGAGGGGCGCTTGTTTTTGCTGTAGGCAAAGAAGCCACGGCTGTCGACCGCGACCAGTTGGTTGGAATCCACCAGGGTGGCATCGCTGGTAAGCGCGAGCTCGGCCACTTTGGCGACGACGACTTCTTTGGGGAGTCGCAGACGTTCAGCGAGGTCTGCGACGCGTTGCTTGGCTTCATCTGAAAGACAATCGAAAATCATGGTTCTTGCTCCAAAATAGAAATGATAGTGCTGTTCAAGCTTTTCTTGCCGGCGCGCTCCTTAAGCATCCGGTGTAGCTCGTCGTCGACGGGCAGCTTGAACTCGACTCGCGAGTCGTATTGAATGGTGGCCGGCACCTCGAGACGATCGAGGACGCGGCCGAGGTATGCGACCTGGTGCCACTTCGTGGCAAAATTTCGCATATACTCCACATGAAATTGAGTCACCATCGCTTTGTTTGCCAGCCTCTCGACCGAGGTGCGCTTCTCGCGCATCAGGTTTGTGAGGTGCTGAGCAGGAGCGCGGCGTTGGTTATGTGGAATCATGGTTATTATTCCCTAAAATGAGCCGTTTTTTAGCCGTTTTGGGTCCGAAATCGGATCCAGGGCCATCCCGACGCGCAAAATGTCCAAAATTTGGCTCAAATGGGTCACTTTTTCGCAATCACGGGCCAAAATCGGCCCATTTCTGCCCGGAAAGGGCGGCTCGAACCACACGACGCCAAAATGGTCGACCGAGGGGCGTTTTCGGCCTGTTTCGAGGGTGTAGAGCTCGATTCGGGCTCGGTAGACGCCCCTTTCATGGGTCAGAAGAACCTGAAACGCCTTGTTGAGCGTCCTTCGGTACACCGTCTCCCCCAGAAGCCTGTCCAGACGCGATTTTATGTGCTTCTTGTAGAACTCCGTAAGCATCTTGGTCCGCCAGGGTGTCCAGGGTGCGTATGGCCACGCCTGCGACGGCGTGGATGGCCTCATGGAGGTCTGTGAGCTCGTCATTGAGCCCCATCTGAAGGCATCGCATCGCCTCTCGGCTCAGGTCGAGCGTCGACGCAGGCCAGCTCACATCAGCGCCCTCGAGCTGCTTCTCTAGGCCGGTGTTGTAGCAAAAATGGGCCAGTGAAAACAGCAAGAATCTCGCGCTCGACGCAATCTGCGGATCTTCTTCTGCCTGCTTGCCCGACCACGCGGTCGCGAAGTCATTGCGGACCATCTCGAGCACATCCTCGAGCGCGAGCTCGGTCTGGATCAACCAGTACAGCGAGTCTTTGTCCATAAAAAAATGACCCCACGAGAAACGTGAGGTCATGGTGTATCGAACATCTTGCCAACGTGTCAAGGATTATTTCTTCGAGTCCTTGGGTTGGATCATATGGTCGGCCTTCAGCCCGTTGACCACGCGCTGCTTGGTCTTGGTGGACTTCGGCGGATTTTTGAGCGAGTACTTCCCGCTGATGTACCGACCATTGGGGCCGGGGTGGCCACCGATGTTCTTTTGAAGCTTTTCGCGCGTACGTTTGTCGGTGCGCCGCTGTTTGGTCTTCTTGACGCCCGACGACCCGACGGGGCCAGTTTTTTGCTCTTTGGCAATCTTCATCAAGCCTTGCATGAAATTCTCCCAGATGGAATCCACAGGTTCACACGACCACTTTAACACCACGTCGGCCGAATCCGAAAATTTACGGGATGTACTCGAGCGCGTCTTCGTCGGGGGTGATGTGGATGAGCGCGGCCGGGGTGTGGATGCGGCCGCTGCCGTCGACCAGGCCGGCGCGCTTGGCTTCGTCGTACAGGTCGGGATGGATCGGCAGTGGGTCTTTCTTGGTGCCCATCGTGCCGGTTTTTTTCATGAGACGGGTGATGTCGTTGAGATTGATCATAATTTTTTCGTCTCGGTGCACTCTAGGGTGAAGGTTCGTGAATTCTTCGCTTCAGGTGGTCTGCAAATACAGCGGCGGATCTCTTGCTAGAAGTATTCTTGAGCATCTCGAGAAACGTCTGATTGAGCTGGCTTTTGTCGAATTTCATAGGGTATCTGGTGGGTATCGAACCCACGACCTTCGGCACCACAAGCCGACGCTCTGACCAACTGAGCTACGGGTGTTTGTCCCCTGCAGCAGACCCGAGGGGTGCGGGCTACAACTGTGGCGCTGCTGCTCGCCTAAATTGATCTACTTGACCTTCTCGAAGGTCACTTTGTAGGTCTCACCAGGCTCGAAAAACTCGGCGGCCGGATAGCCCTCGGTCACCGACATCTCGATGTGGCCCGAGCCGTATCTATACTCTCTCCGTCACTGAGTTCTATTTGATCTAGCATCTTCCCTGTGCGTCAAAACAAAAAGTGGAGCCGGCGGGAGTCGAACCCGCGTGTGCGATGTCTTTCACATCCTGCGTGTCCACGCTGTCCTGTGATTGTGTAACCGAGAGGTTCCCCACAGGCAGGGGCTCTCGGTGTGCCTCGTCTCTTTGTTTCGTTCTCGAGGTTGGCTTAGAGGCTCTCCGCTCGAGACTTATCCGGTCTGTCGTTCACTCCCGGTCAACCGACCGGCAAACATCGCGGGAGCGGGCGGGTTTGAACCGCCGCGGCCGACTTATGCTGCTGCTGCGACCGTTTTGGCGCCACCATACTGACTGAAGTCAGCATAGATGACATTGTCGTCGTTAGTTTCGTCAACTAGGACTTGTGTCCATTGGTAACGCGGATAGACTCCGCGGCGTGTAGCAGGAGCTTCTGGACTCACGTCGAAACCAGTACGGCCCCTTGAAGCGGGGCGTGAGCCCCGCTGTGCTGCTCGACGAAATTACTATTCGCCGAAATACTGGCGGACGTCGAGCCCAATCTGATCGCCCTTCTTGATCGCCTGCACCTCTTTTTTCGCTTCGTGCAGTGCATCTTTGGCCGTCTGGAAAGCCTTGCGCACACGCACGGTGGCGGCGTTGTTGGTACCGGTATAAGCCGCGTCGACATCGCCGGAGGTGGCGGCTTCCTGAAGGGCCTGCAGTGCTTCGTCGTAACTGGTGCTCATGATGTTAGCTCCTCAAAACGGGATAAAAATAGGTCTTCTGACTCTTGGGGTGACCAGTATTGCGGCACCAGCTCGAGCTTGTCAACAGTATTTTCCCATCCCCAGTCGAGCGAGTCGGCGAATCCGTCGGTTTTTTCAGTGATGCAGATGGCTAGGTCGAGCTGGTGGACCGCCTCGGAGACCCCGGCCGTGAGGCCATACTTGTTGAAAATAACGTCTCGGATTTCGTCGCCGAGCCGTGCGAAGTCCGGCATGAACCGCTTGATGGGGGCCGACATGTCGCCCAGGTACGCCTCTTCGGCGTCATGCAAGAGGAACTCGAGCGCATAATTGGGATCAATCACTTGAGACCCCAGCACGCAATGTTCCGCGATCGAATAGTAGTCCTCGAGCGCCCCGCGGTAGCGCGTCTGGTAGGCGAGCTGGTGGGCGATGTCCTCGATATTGATCATCTCGGGGGTTGCCCGAAAGGGATAGAACTGCACGCCGGTGTAGGTCTGGAGCCAGGAATCATGCATAAAAAACCGCAAGTAAGCTGGAGAGGGTGATGATAAGAAGGACTATCATGGCGATGATGTCGCGACGGGTGGGCTCCCACTCTTCGTCGAGGCTGTGGGCGATCTCGACGACGATCTCGCCCTCGTTGACGCCGATGTCTCGAATCGCCATCCCGCCGAGTCCGGCGAAGTCGCGGATGGCGTCGATGAGGATGTGCCCGCTGATACGAAACTCACCGCTCTTGATGTCGGTGTACAACACCAGGCGCAGGGGGCGCCGGTAGAGCCTGCACGTTTTGTACATGCGCACGCCGTGGTGGCGAGCGACGTACTCCCCAAAATCGTCGAGATTGATGCGCTGTGTGTAGGTTTTTCGCATGACGCCTTTTTTAACAGGCGCCAAAAGGGGGGTCAAGGCCCTACCGGGCACTCGCCGACGACCTCATTTCCGCGCACCACATACAGCGTATCGCAGACCCATTCTGGGAACGTCTGGTCGGCGGCCTGCTCCCAGCCCACCGGGAGCTCACCGTCGTGGTACTCCAGAGTGATGTGCGGAATAAATCCGTGGGTGGGTGGATCCATCAGGTATTCGCAGGCCTCGAAGACCTTGTGGCGCCATTTGCTCAGACCCACACCATTGGGCATCACCAGGCGCACGGTCTGGTCGTTCATGAAGCAGCCGGACCCGTTCATCACCATTTCGATGGGTTCGAGCTCGCCGGCCGCCTTCATCACCTGGCGCACCAATTCATCGACGTCGCCCTGGGGGAGCTTTCCAAGGTACAACAGCGTCATGTGCAAGCCGTCTTCCCACGCCTCGTCGGACGCGTGCGGATACAGCTTGTCGCACCACGCCTCGGGCGGGTACAGCGCAATCATCGTCGAGCTCTTGTCGACGTCGGCGAGTTTGAGGAGTCCGTTCACTTGGATTTATCCCCCTGATTCCACAGCTCAGACATCCGGTCTCGATTAGGAGCTCTCGAGCTCTCGTCGGGGTGTCTTAGTTGGCCGTCGGGGTCTTTCCATAGCGGGGTGTTATCCGGGCCGTCCGGAAGCTGCTTGGCATTCGACTTTTCGCTCGCGCGGCTGAGACCACTGTTTTCGTTGCCGGCCAAGATACTGTTGGTTTCTTCGGCCGCGGCCTGGTTGATGGCCTTGTGGTCGGCATCCGACACGTCGGGGGTCAGGCTCTTGTCGAGGTTCGACCCCACGCTTTCGGCCGCGACCGGCTTGGCCGACTCTTGCTCGATGTGCGCGGCCTGGCCGGGCGTCTTTTTGCCAGTCGCCTTCGATTTGAGGCGATCCATAAAGGAGTCGTTGTCCCGGGGATCGGTCGACGTCTGCTTGGCTGTGTTCTGCTTGGCTGTGTTCTGCTTGGGTTGTTGCTGCTTGGGTTGAGGCTTCGGGCCTTTCTTGCCGCCAATCCAGCCTTTGTGTTTAGCAAGGCCGCCGGCCGCAAGCAGGCCGACACCGGCCGTGATTTTGCCGCCGTGGTTGTCCCAGACGTCACTGGCCTTGTCGGCAAACGACTTCTCTTCCTTTTCGCCGCTACCTCCAGCCCCAGGAGGTGGACCTGCGGATGGGATGCGCATGGAGGTTGCCGACGCTGTCTTCAAAAGTCCGTTCATTGCCCGTCCTCCGCCTCCATGATCTCACGCACGATCTGGAGGGTGCGCTCGTCAGTCGATCCGCGCGCCTTGGACAAAAGCTGCTGGTCGGGGACGTTGTTGTATTTGAGTTTGAGCTTGCGCAGCTCGCGGTGGGATTCAGGCGGGATACGCCCGGTAGTGGCGACCTGGCTTAAAAGCTGGTCCATCATCGAATCGCCGCCCTTGAAATACGACGCCATGTTGCCGTTGGATCCTTCAACCACTGGCAGAACATGGCGACGCAAGAGTTCCTGGAAGGCGTCGTCGTCATTTGCGAGTTTCAACAAGCCGTGCATAGAGCTATCCTGAGCAGAATCAGTCTGACTGGCTTGATGCTATCGCACAAGGTGGGGGATGTCGAAAATTATCGGGCCACCTGACGCACCGCGTCGGTGATCGAATGGGAGCGCGCCTCGCAGTCGTCGGTAGCGGCGGCGTACCACTCGTCACCGTCCAGGCCGACGAGGACACGCGCCCCGTCGTCGCCAAAGCCGACATACAGATCGGTGCCGAGGTCGGTGGTCTGCGCAAACCACTCGAATTCGAAAAACGTGTCGTCCAGGCGCCTGAGGTGGAAGAGCTGGCGTCTGCGGTCGTCGATAATCTTTTCGAGGTCGGACGGGGTGTGGGAGACCATGCTCGCTCCTGTCAAAGTAGGTTTGACAGATGTCTAGTACACGGGCTCGGTCCTGTCAAAATAGGAGTAGATAACCCCGCCGGCTTCCAGAGCGACGATCCAGCCGGTGACGCGCCACCAATTGACCGCCACATCAATCTCGTGCAGACGAACTCACACGTCGCCGTCGGCAGTCGTCACCTTCAAGAACCTGCCAGTCGGAGGTGAACAATCCCCCACCAACATCACCTCGGTGTCGGTGTGCAGGTGCATCTCGATCGGACAGCCACTCATGACCGTCGCTTCCACGCACGATATAGAGGTTTGATTCATCTTCGACGAAAATACCGATTGCGGGTCCATAGGCTTTCAGCTTCTTCCAGGAGCCCGGAGTGATGAAGGGACTGCCGCTCAAAGAATTCCTGGGAGGCAAGATTCTTGAGTCGAAGCATCTCAGATGGCTCGATGTCCGGCAGGTCGTCGCCGGTCGTGTACACTCGGTCATGTGTCTTGTAGGGCACAAGCGACCTCCCACTCTTCATCGGTGAACTCGACGCCATCGCCTCGAAGGCGCTCGAACAGCTCGAAGGCGCCTGTGGCGGCACGCTGCCGAAGCTGGGTCTTGAGTTCGAAGGCCTCGTCTTTTTTTGCACGAAGGGCGCCAAGAGCCTTTTTTCGCCACTGACGGTACTCCTCAGGGGTGAGGCGGCGACCATTTCGATCAGTTTTGTCGGGATCTGCAAGCTGGTACTCAATGTCGGCAATTTCTCGTTTGCGAAGCTCGAGCTCTTCTTTCACGCGACCTCCTCGACCAGCTTGTCTCCGCCCTTTTCCTGCCACCAGGCGTTGAGGTCGTGGGCGCTGATGCGCCAGCACGTCCCCACCTTGGCCCCTTTGATGTATTTTTCCCGGAGCCATTTCCTGACGGTGTACTCCGAGCGGTCGACCATCTGAGCAACTTCTTTGACGCTATATGTCATATCTTCCTCACATGTTGGTTGGCTGTTCGACATATAGCCCGCCTAGATCACACCTGCAAGTCAAACATGGTGATCTCTTCGGGGAATACCCATTCGTAGGGGTCGCCGCACACCCAGATGGTGGGGTGAGTGCTGCCATCGGTGTCCTGCCAGGACGCGCCTTGCTGGATGTTTCTCTCCTTCCAGCGCTCGAGGAGAGCCTTCGATGAGAACCCGACGCGCATTTTTGCTCCGTCAGGCCCGCCCCCGATGGTCAGCACCCAGACCGTTCTTTTTTCAGGCAGGTTCGTAGGTGGGGGAGAAGTCAACACTCGTCCTCCACCACCGCAAGAATCCGCGTGGCTTCGATGAACGCGAGGTCTTCGCTCTCGATCTCGACCGGGGTGGCCGAGTGTTTGGCGACGACGATGGTGTCACCCACCTCGACCGCCATGGGCTCGCGGGTGCCGTCTTTGCGCTGGAAGCCTGGTCCGCAGGCGACCACTCGGCCGAAGTCCGGCTCTTCTTTGCCGGCCGAGGGGCCCATGTAGATGCCCGACTTGGTCTGGTCGTCGTGCTCGATAGGCTCAAAGATGACGACGTCGTTGGTTGGCTTGAGGTTCATATCTTTCTCCGGTCAGGCCTCTCGGCCGCAGTTATTGAAATAGACGATATGGTGGCGCAGCCCTAATGTGTCGATCACTCACGCCTCCTGAGTGTCAATCACCTGGCGGCGAATGCGGTCTTTGGTGCGCGACTGCAGAAAAAACAGCGCATCCTTCAGGTTGGCGAGCGCATCTTTGTTCTCGTCGCAGGGGGTCGCCCCCTGCTGAAAGCTCTCCAGTCGGTCCATCACGATGGCGATGAGCACCTCGTTGGTCACACCGACCACCCCGAACTCCTCGACCGAGCAGTCCTGGAAGTCGATGGTTTGGATGGCGTATTTTTCCTCGGCACCGTACACCTTGTACTGGCTGGGGGCGCCGCCAGCGGTCTTGGATTCTTCGACGGGCCGAATCACCGTCTGGTGGGAGTTGCCGTTGACATTGTGAGACGTCAGTCGTTTGCTCATGGTCCTTGTCACGTTGGAAAATAGGAATTCGCCGGCAGGCTAGCATATTTTACAGGTAGGAAAAACCTTCGATATCGCCCTGCTCGATGGCGTCGAGGCGTTTGTTCCACAAATGGCGCACCAGCGTCTCGCTGGGGAGCATCCAACCGTAGGTCTTGGTGCAGAAGACGTCGACCATCCAGTCGACGAATTTGGCGCGCTTGATGGCCCACCTGGGGGAGTCGCCCCAGCGCTCGTGCTCAAGAAGGGCATTCTGGGTGTAGCCGCCAAACTCCCACCAGGCGCGCATCGTCACAAACATCGGAAAGATGAGCGCATGGCTCAGGTTGTACCACCAGCCCCATTTGAGCCACTGCAGGACGTGGACGACTTCGTGGCGCAAAAGGGCGTAAGCTCGTGTGCTGTCTGGATCGATGTTTTTGGGCAAATACACCGTCCGGCCAAGCGCCGTGGCAAACCGGGTGTCGAACCCGTCCGTGAACTTGCGGCCGACCCAGAATGCGAGCCGGTGCCACCAGATGTCCTTCGGGCCGTCGGCTTTCGAGCGAATCTCGATGTCGTGTTCGTCGAGTAGGGGTTGGAGGTCAATCATGCGCTCTCCTTCGGTAGCGATGATCACCCTCGAGGGCTTGCGAAAGATTCATCACACACCTTGCTTGAGGATATATCGCTGACCGCACACCTCGCAGCATGCATGAGTGGGGATATTCGACGGGTTGAGCTCGACTTCAAAGTATCCACCCGCCATCCCATCGGGTCCGAGCCAGGGGCGCTCACAGCAGGCGATGCTGAATCGGTCGCGGCCATCAATCTCAATATCGATGACGTCCTGGTAGGGGCCGCGGTCGAGGGCGTCGAACTTGATCTGGTCGGCTTTGCGCCGAATCTCGCCCAACTGCTCGAGGACGGCATTCGCCCGCCGCTCCCACCAATCCTCTTGGTAGGGGGCGATGCGACTCATCTCAGTCGACAAGATCGACTGGATGAGATGCTCCACATCCGCGAGGTCGCGTACGAGATCGAGTGTTTTGGTGGTGGCGCTACGCTTCATCGGGGGCCTCTCTATTGAAAAATTCGTGCGCCCACATGAAGTCAACCCCAGCCCGTCGGGCACATTCCTGGTCTTCGGGGCGATCGCCGACCATCAGGGAGTGGTCGAGGTCGACGATAACTCCCTTTGATTGCATCACCCAGTTGCACGCCAGCACAAGCATGCCGATGTCGGGCTTTCTCGAAAACGAGCGCACCCCGAAAACTTCGTGGTCCGCGTCGGGGTGGAATGGCGCGTAGACAACGTGGTCGAGCTCAACCCCTTGATCTCTCAAGAGATGGAAGGTCACATCGACCTCCTCTTCAACCCCCTCGCACGTCTTGTATCCGTAGGCCACCCCGCCCTGATTGGTGACCCCGAGCAGTAGGTGGTCATCATATTGCTTGAGCTTGTCGGCGACGTCATCGAAGATGGCGATATCATTCGGCGAATTGATGAACTCACCATTCTTCGAATAACGAATGGTGCCGTCGAGGTCCAAAAAGAGAGCCTTTTTCATCCTTGAATCCTCCCCATCACCGCTCTTGCCACCGTCTCGATGGTCGGATTGTGGATGTTGTGCAGCTCGGGGGCGTCGGTGATGTTGACCCGGATTTTGTTGTCGGCGAGAATCTCCTCGAGTTCTTTGGGGGTGTTGACCTCACCCCAGAACAAGCTGACGAGCTCGCGCTGGACGGCGAGCTCTACCCTGTCGAGGATGCTCTCGTGTTCGTCGGGGGCGGGCACGTAGCGCACGCCGTCAATGGTTACTTCATTGGCCATCGGCGACTCCCTCTCCAGTAAGTGCGTTGGTTTGAACGACCTCGAAGCTGTCGATGGTCGCCTGGCATGTCATCTTGGTGAGCATCTCGCCGGCGTTGTTCGCGATGCCGTGGTTGCGAGAGATCTCAAGGTCTGCATAGTCGATCTCGAGCACGCCCGAGAAGTATTCGTTTTCGATGGTCATGGTTACGTTTTTAAGATTCATCCGGCACCTCGGTGGCCTTGATGAGCACATCGAGCGACTCGAGCGCCTTCTCGTTCTCGGTGTAGTTGAAGATCTCGAGCAACCGCTCATGGAAGTCGAGCGTCGGCGACGGCCCCTGCACTCCGAGCAGGTCCTGAATGCCGCCGATGTTGCCGTCCTCGGCGAGCGCCTTGGTGCGCTTCACGACGGCTCGAAGATCTTGGAAGGCTTCCAGAGATTCATCGAGCATGTCGCACAGCTTCACGCCCATGCGGCCGGCCTGCTCGATGAGCTGGGCGGTGGGCTTGGACTTCAAGCCTCCGACGACCTTGTTGCGGTTGGTCTCCTTGTCGGCGCTGTACACCGCATAGATGTCCTCGCCGAAGCCGTCCCAGTCGCGCTGGGAGTGCCAGTTCAGAATCTTGGTGTCCTCGTCGGCCGCGGCGACGTTGTCGCGCACCTTTTGGATGGTTTCTTTAATGTCTGAAATATTCATTCTGACTCCACTTTCTGAACAATTCGACGCGCTCTCACTTTGCGCCTCAGGTCGTTTGTCTTTTGTTGCTGTTCTTTCAATTCAGCTTCAGCTTCTCGTGCGCTCTCCAAGAGTTCGTCGAGTGTCTTGTCTTGAACCGACAAGGCGGCCTCATAGAGCTCAAGAGCATGACCTCCGGGGCAGCCGGTATTAAAACCAGCCTCTATGGCTGACTCACGAGAGCCCTTTCCAGACAGTCTGAGATACGTGTATTTTTTCGCTTTACTCATATTGTGTCCATGGTGGAAATCATTTCAAGAATGATCTCAGAGCCAATAAAATAACGCGATGGGTCATGAATAGGACGGCCGGGCGCCGCCTGTCAATGGAAGAATAGGCAATTAGAGCTCCTTGGCGCGGCTTATTTTGATGCGTCGGGCACCCCAGTGTCTCGGCGGCCGCCTCGAGCAGTGTGGTGAGGTTCGCGCAGCGAAAAATACCTGACAGCTCGGCCTCGCCGAGCTTTCTGGCAGGATGGCCGTGCAAGAGATTGCGGATGTAGCCAGGCGCCATGATGCCCACCCACTCCTCTTTGCGCTCGACGTCCCACGCCGTACCGTCGAGCCAGTCGGCGATGTCGCCGAGCGTGGCCTGGTGCATCCATTCTTTGAGGTTCATTGTGTCATCACCCCTACAAGGGTTGCTGAAAAAGCTACGGACGGGCCCTTCTCAGGGTCGTGGTTGAACGTGAAATCTGCCATCGTTAATCTCCTGTAGGTCCATTCCTTACACATCACTTCGGTTTCATTACTCATCGGGCATCTCCGGGATGGGCATCCAGTGAGAGATCTTATCGAGCTCTTTGCGAGCCCACATGCCATCGACGGCGCCGCGAATATACCAGAACGTTTTTCGACGGTTCCCGATCATCGGCTCACTACTAATGTGGCCGACCCTTGGTTCGGCCCCGCCGCCGTATTGATAGGCTACGAGCACATTCTCACGCCCGCCAGGCAATTTGTCATTTACGGATATCCAGCTCATCGGATCACCAGCAAAAAAATGGTCAGCGAAGATAACAAAAGACTCAGAAGCGCAGCCTTCTCGACGCGGATGCGCGCCCGGATGACGTACTTCTCGAGCACGGTGGTGCGAGCATCGATCATCGCACCGGCCAGCATGACCAGCGAGATGATGTAGAAGATAAAGGGAGGCATCCACAGATTACTCAAAAATCCCCCTGTTGACCTCCTCGAGCCAGCCGCGGCCCCAGCTGTCGTTCATGGTGGCGTGCATCGCGAGCTCCTCGGCCGAGAATTCCTCCAGGAATGCTTTCACGTCGTCCGCGATGGCGTGGCGGACCCAGGCGCCATTGATGGATGTGCCGTGCTCGGTCAGATCTGCGTAATTGAGCATGTAGGCAAACGCCAGATGGTAGGCCGACTCGCGGGTGCTGAATTCGTGTGGATTGAACACATACTCTTTGATGAGCCGCCACACACTGGCCGGGTCGCCGCAGCCACACATCATGGCGTAGAGCTTCTGCAGCGGCCGGGGAACCTGGATGATGTCGCCGTCGGGGGTGATGAACAAGTAGTTATGATCCACGGCTGTGCTCCTTGATTTCTTCGACCAGATCGTCGACCCGCCGGCCGAGGACCTTGGCGAGATTGCGAACAGTCTGGTTGGCGTCGGCTTTTTCTATCTGCACCGTTTCGCGCCAATCCCCGTGGAGGTAGACGGCGCCTTTATTCATGGGGCCGCCCCACGACCAGCCGTGCTCGCGCATCCAGTAAAGAATATCCTCCTTGGACAGGAAGGTTGCCGGATTCATCAAATCCTTGAGTTCGGATGTGTGGCCGCACACCCTGCAAACATACCGCGACCCGAGCAGTTTTTTTCTCGTGCAGTGGGTTTTTCCATCGTCGTGGCGATGAAGGCCCCGCACGTCCCACCTCTCCTCCTCAAAGAAATCGTCTTGCCCACATCTCGGGCAGCAAACCAATCTGTTGTCGAGCATCATCATAGTTCATTCCTCTCAATATCGTGTTCCTGAATGCTCTGGCCGGCGAACCAGGGCGCGGGTGCAGTCTCGATGACGCTCGCCGGCAGCTCGTCGTCCTTGAGTGCGCCGCACGCCCGGGCGGCCGCAGCCTTGTCAAAATGCAGGCTGTCGACCAGCCAACGGCCGGGCAAGATCATGTAGGCGACGTACCAGACGCGCTCGCACTTTGTGCATGCCTCGAGCTGACGGATGTACTTGAGCGGGATGGTCGTGCCCCGCCTGCGGCGCCGTTCGATCTCGTGGACGTAGGCGCCGCAGGCTTTGGCGATGCGAGTCGGTGTCCACCCGTTGGCTTCTAGCTTGTCGATCCAGTGGGTGGCGTTTTTCATAGGTCCTCGAGGAATGCGATCAGTTCCTTGGCGGTGTCGTCGGTGACCGACGGGTCGTCGGTGACCTTGAAGGTTCGGCTCAGGGTGTTGTAGCACCCTAAGAATTCCTCTTGGAAATACAGGTCGACCTGCTTGCCGTTGTGGTAGAAGCTGACCCAGTCCTCGATGCCTCGCTGGAAGCACCAGAGATTGACCTCTTTGAGGTGGCCGAGCACCACATGATGCTCGGACTCGACGAAGATCCCTTCGGCCGATGCGCCATCTCGCCAACGCTGGCGGGTGCTCGGATCCCAGCCGCCGAAGGTCGACAGCCCGTTGGCGCCTTTGAGGTGGCCGAGCACCACATGATGCTCATTGTCGCTCGCTGCCGGGTGCTCGTCGCGATCGATTTTATCGGCGAGCACCTCGTCGATCTCCATGAGCTGATTGATTAGCTCGACGTAGTGTGTTCGGTAGGCCTGCTCGGCGCCGTCGAGGGCCTGAAGCTCGAGACGGCAGGCTTCGAGTTCGTCCTGGAGCTTCAGGTTGTCGACGCGGCCGGCGTCGTGGGCTCTCCGAAGCCGGGTGATCGTCCTTTGAAGCCTATCGACCAGCGCATCGTCGACGTCCAGCGGTGGCAGGCTCAAAATCTGGCCCTTGAGCTCATTGAGTTCGCCCATCGTGACCGGCTCGGTGAGCTCGCGGTCGACCGACACCGGGAATTTCTCCATCAGGGCGTCTCGAAGCTCCGAGTACATCCGGCGGTAGGTCTGGGCGGCCTCGGTCTGGGTGCTCAGACCCTTCGCCGCGGTCTGCCAGGCTTCGTGCAGCGGGTTTTTGGCATCCCGCAGCAGCATCGCGGCGTTGGCCTTGAAGTCCTGGGCGAACTGGAGCTGTTGGACGATCTTCTGGCCGACGCGTCGCAGCTCGTCATGGGGTGGGTTGTATTTGGAGCTGTACGCCTCGCCGAGGATTTCCTGGCACCACTTGTCGAAATTGTCCAGATTTAAGAATTCATCGCGCATCCCGCCGACGATCTCGGCGTGACTGCCGAATTTGGCATGCTCGAGGCCCTTGTGGGTGAGCTCGCTTCGCTCCCAGGCCGCTTCTTGAAGCGAATCGGCGATGCGGCTGAGGTAGAAGTCGGTGCTGTGAGAGTCATCGCACAACAGGTTGGTGGTGGCGATGTCTTGGATTTTGGTGGCGACCTCCGACGACGCACTGGCCTGACCGGCGAGCGCCTCAAAGGTATCCATCACGGCATCGACCGTGGTGTCACGTGACCACAACTCGACCCCGTCCAGCGCGCACATCAGATCGGCCCATTTCGCGGCGCCGTCGGTGAGCACGTCGAGCTTTTCACGCACGTTGTCAAACACACGCATCACATCCGTCGCGGTCGGGTTCTCGTCGATCTTCTCGCCCCAGAACGGCACATTTCGCATGGTGGCGACCAATGTCTGCCAATATTTGGCATCGCGCTCGTGGAAGTCGAAGCTTTTTTCGAGGTCGTCGAGTATCGACTCGACACCGTCGACCGGATCGATCGTGTCGACGTTGGCGACCACATCGTTGATGGTGGTGCGAATGCTGTGGCCATTGAGCGTGCCGATAACCCTGTTCATGTTTTTGCAGGACTGCTTGAGCTTGCTCATGACGTGCTTCGCGAGAGCCTCGAGCGACCCGTCCTTGAATTCGGCCTTCGGGTCGAGGATGTCGCGGATCTTATACATCTCGACGGCGTTCTCATTGGACTCGGCGGTGCTGACTTGCTCGATGCCTTCGACGGCCCTCACCAACAGGTCGACCAGACCGTTCACACTCATCCCACGCGACTCATCCCCGATGGCGTCGAGGCCAATCTCGAGCAGCTTGGTGTGCGCCTCCTCCGACATGCAGCGATGGTTTTTTTCATAAATCTCGTCGAGCACCTCCTCGAGCACCAGGTGCGGACGTGCGCCGATCTCGTCCATCGGGCGGCCGTGGCGGTTGCACAGCGGATGCTCGGTGAGCAGGGTCTCGATGTGATGCAGTGCCCGGCCCTGGGCTTTGAGCTCCTCGCCCTGTTCGGCGGCGTCGCGTCGTTGCTGACCGGCCGCCTCCATGGACTCGTCGAGGCTTTGCTGGGCGCACCACGCATCGATATCCTTGTTTTTGACGGCGATCTTGTGCCCCATCGGCTCTTGCGTCCGCTGGTAGCCGAAGTTGCCGTCGTACCCGATACGACTGAGTGTGTCGGCCGCGTCGTGCAGCGAGCCAAATGAAGCGGTCATCGAACGGATCGTGTGGCGTACGACGGGCGCGGCCTTCTGGTCGATCATCGCCTCGGCGAATGCTTTTTGTGCGTCATTCATAACAATCCTCGCATTACATCCAATTTGGATTCAAGTTTTTTATTTTCATCTCTGAGAGTCAGGATCTCTTCGTGCAGGTCGACGGGCTCCATCTGGCCCTCCTCGTCGATGCGCTCGCATATCTTTCTGCGGGCCCAATCGAACTTGGCCCTGACCACGTCGTGATTGATCACATCGCCGTGGATATTTTCGGCGTAGCATCGGTCACCGGCCACCCAGACAATCTCCCAACCCTTGTAGGTTTCGAATTTGTAGCTCATGACGGCTCCCCGAGAGGCCTGGCGAATGCCGTATTCGATGGAGTCTTGATCGCCGGATAGGCATACCATACGGTCACCACGCGCACGCCTTCGTCGTGAATCTCGGTGTCGATGTGGGCCATACGGATGATCGTGTCGTCGTCCGTGTCCGGCTGTTCGATCTCGGTGTCGTCGGCGTCGTGGCCGACCCACTGGGTTTTGGTGATGAGTTTCAATACTGCCTCGCTATTTGCTTGAGTTTTTCTAAGCCGTCGTGGTCGATGACGTCGCAGCTGATGAACTCGCCTTTGGGTATCTCACCGCCGACCTGGATCTTCATGGTCTGACCATCGTGCACACGCCAGATTCGCACCGGCGCCTCGAGGTCGTCGGCGTGTTCGCGCAGGTATCTCTCGGCATGGGCATAAAGGTGACGCCGCACCACCTCGACAAGCGAGACCGGCGGGCCGATCTGGTCGAGGATTTCCTCGGTGAGGCGGCGGGTCGTCGACTCCTCGTCGATCCAGTTTATGTCTGGTGACAGAAAGCTCACCGGGACTCCAGGTATTCTAAGACCAGATCGCCGAGCTCGGTGAGTCTCGCGCCACGGGGCCCGCCGTCATACGGGTCGCGCGACCAGCTCTCGAGTAACCCCGACTCGACCATCGCATCGAGCGTGTCAGTGTCGGTCAATCGCCTCTTTGATGCTCCCGACCATCTGTCTCAGGATGCTCAATTCGCCTCCCCGTCCACGCCGGCCAAAATCTCGGGGTCGACGCCGTGCACGCAGGTCAAAATCACCTGCTCTTGGCACAAGTTGTGCCAGAAATCGATCGAGTGGTTGACCATGTCCTCGGCGCGGCGGGCCATCTGGATGTATCCCGACAGGTACTCGCCGTATTCGTCGACATCGAGTGGGGCGCCACTGAACAGGTGGTCGATCAGAATCTTGTCGAACTGCATGGCGTTGCCCACCACCGGTTCGTCGTCGTCTCGCCAACGGATCTGCACGCCCAGCATGCGCGCGACGGCGACGCTGTGGATCGCCAGGAAGGTGCACGGGGTGACGATGCGCTGGGTGAGATTGGCCGGAATCAGATCGACATCGGGGTCGTCGCTGACGAATTTTTTCATTTCCTCGTGAGCCTTCATCCAGGCCACCTGGTGATATTTCACCTCTTTGTGGTGGTAGAGGACTTCCTCACGGAACGAGGCGCCCACAAAAAATGGGGTGAGTGCGGCCACAGTGTCAGAAAATTTTTCAAGTATCATTTTTTCGGTCAACTAACCGCTTTAATCGTGGATTTTGATCGTGAGTCTGGAAGGGGGGGCGAGCACATACCTCTAAACCCACATCAAAACAAAATTTTCTCGAACTCCCACAATGCGAAAAACATCGCTTTTACACTACGCTTATGTTGGGACCTTCCTTTATGTAGTGTATGTGCGTGCCGGACGTCAAGTGTTTTTTTTGCACGCCTCATAGATGATACCATCATTGACTCGGCGCATTTCGAGGTGCTACAAACGCGACCATTCCCCATCCCCCATAAGGCCAACATCCTGCCAATGCATGACGAACTTGACACTATCAAGACGCTCCAGGCTCCCTTCGAGGATCTCGGCTACCATACCCACAACTCGCGCAACAACCCGTGCCCTATGCACGCAGGCAGCGACCACCTGTCGATCTGGACCGACGCCGACGGTGTCATCCGGTACAAGTGCCACAACCCGGCCGGCATCCCCGACGAGGACGCCACCGGTACCATCATCGACCTGTGGATGGTCGAGCGAGGCTTGAGTGTCGAGGACGCAATCGGGGAGCTCAAGGCAAAGTATGGATCGGGCGAGAGTACTGGGTACTCGACCCATGTGCCCCAAAAGCGCCCCGAGCCGGTCGAGGTCATCCGCCCCCAGACCACCGAGAAGACCCTGCCTCCCGTCGAGTGGATCGAGTACAACGGTCGGCAGGTCCAGGGCATGATGCGAAAGCGCGACAAGGGTGGGTGGGAGGCCTTATTTTTCGACCAGGCCACCTCCATCGACACGGTCGCCTGCGAGTACAACGGCAAGCTCCACGGCTTCGCCACGGCCCGGTGGGATCTGCCCGACGGCAAGTTCGTGCGCCCGATGCACTTCGACGGCACCGAGTGGCAGACGGGGATGGGGATCACCAGAAACCACAGGCGCCCGCTGTACAAGCTGAGCGAGCTGGCGGCCGCAGGCCAGCAGACGGTCTACATCGTCGAGGGTGAAAAATGCATGCACGCCCTCCAAAAAGCGCTCAACAAATGCAAGGGCGACGCCTTTTTTGCCGGCGAGGACGAGTCGAAGTACGAGGCCATCGTCACCACCTACCTGCAGGGCGGCGCCGGGGTCACCGACCTGTACTGCCTGCACGACAAGCAGGTCATCATCGTGCCGGACATGGACGAGCCGGGCGCAAAAAAAGCCCACCAGCTCGCACTCAATATGCCGCACAACGACATCCGGGTGCTGTGGCCCGAGTCGAACCCGAACATCGACCTACTGCCGGAAAACAACGGCAAGGACATCGCCGACTTCCTCGAAGAGGCGTCGTTTAACGTCAAGAAGTTCCTTGGTCGTCCCGGCGTCCACCCGCGAGACATCTTCGAGTTTGAGCCCGAGACCAGCCTCGCGGTCACCCGCCAGTGGTACGACGACAGCAAAGTTCGAAACTACTACACAGTCAGCAGAACGACCGAGGAGGGAAAAACGAAGACCTCCAAGCACAAAGTGCAGATGCGCGAGATCATTGACACCATCCACAACCTCGTCGACGAATGGCCGCGTATGATCGGACCCTACCTGGCCGCGCAGGGCCCGCACTGGGGAGATGTCGCCGCACCAGACAAGGCCATCAACTTCATCGAAAACTCTACTGACCTGAGCTCCTGGCTCCAGCTGACCACCAACGTCGTCTGGTCCGACTCCCAGGTCTGGCTGGACGGAGAGAAAACCCGCGCCGCCAACTTCGGCGAACTCTTGAGCGCGCTGAAAGACCAATCCAAGCACAATTACACGAGCTACAAGACCATCCCCCACCACCCGCCACTGCCGAACACCATCTACACGGCCGACGTCGAGCCAGGAGATGGGCGGTATCTCGAAGAGTTCATCTCCAAGCTCAACCCCGAGACCGAGCTCGACCGCCAACTCCTCGAATCGGCGGTGCTCACCCCCTTCTGGGGAGGCCCGCCCGGCCAGCGCCCAGCTTTCGTGCTTACGACCGACCACGGCCGAGGCGTCGGCAAGTCGACGACCATCGAAGCCATCGCCAAGATTTACGACGGCTCGATTCAGGTGCAGGAGGACGAGGAGTGGAATCAGGTCACCCAACGACTGCTGACTCCGGGCTCGATGAAAAAACGTGTGCTCTTCATCGACAACATGAAAAAAATGCTCGACCGCGGCGGACTGGAAGCAGCCATCACTCGCGACGAAATCTCAGGCAAGAGAATGTATGAGGGCGACGCGACCATCCCGAACTACTTCACCTGGTTCATGTCGGCGAACACCCCCGAGCTGTCGACTGATTTGGCCTCGAGATCTGTCGTCATCAAGATCGGACCCAAGAAGCACGACTTCGACTTCAAGAAATGGTTCAGCGTCTTTTTGGTCCGACACCACGAGCAAATCATCGCAGACATCAAGGCAAGATTTCTCGAAGAGCCGAAATCTTCGATCGATAAAAACTCGAGATTTCCCGCCTGGGACGAAGACATCATGACCAAGTTCGAGAACGCCGATGAACTCATGAGCCTCATCGCCTCCAGGAAGGGTGACGTGGACGAGGAGGCTAAGGACGCCCACCGAACCTACGACGCCATCTGTGAGCTCATCAGTGCTCGTGGCTTGGATCCTGAGACGGACAAGGTGCATATCCCGATCGATACCCTCAAACAAACCGTTGGAGACCTGTGGGCCACAAAAGGAAAAGACCTTCGATCTGGAAAGGCGTTCTGGAACCACTGGAAAAAAATATCCGTTCAGCCATTCGTGAAAATCAAATGGAAGAAAGGAAAATTCAGAGACGACCGAGGATTGTGGTGGAATGTTGACCAACCGGGAGAAAAAGTTTCTCTGACCAACCTTGATTACGCAGGAGATGTGGTGTTCTGATGAAATTTATTGGTCACTCAAACCGCTCAGATTTTCTGGGCGGTTTTTTTTATTTTAGACAGGTGTAGACACTTCGAAAATTCCCAAAAACCCTAAGTGTCTACCCCTAAACCATTGATATCATTGGGTTTTTCGGAAATGGTAGACACTTCGACACTTTGCCCATACTCTACCACTCTACCTATATACCACCACCTACTACACAATATAAATAATATACTTTTTCTACTTGTGGTAATTCTTATGCAGTTTACTATCTCAAGACTCTCTGGGGGAAGTGTCTAACTGTCTACTAATGATGGGTTTCCTAGTGTTTTCAATGGCTTAGGGGTAGACACTTGCCCAAAAACAAAGTGTCTACTAGACAGTTTGAAGTGTCTACCCTCACCATTCAGACCCCTCCTGCAAAAAAAAGAGGCCGCGCAGCGCCTCCTTTCATTTGAAGTTAACTGAGCGGCCGGTATGCTTACATAGTGTATTTCACGAGAAAAAAATGTCGATGACACCCGTGATAGATTTTATGTCCTCTTCAAAATTTTCTCTCGGAGCCCCTCCTTGCTCTCTGCGAGTTTTTACGTCTAACGATTCGTAAAACTTCGACCATCCAGAATCAGTCCATACCCACAAAGTTTTTGCTTTTTCACTTTCTGGGAAAGTGCGGATGACTATTTTGAATTTTTCATCGTTCGATTTTTTATAAACGACGAGGCTGTTTCTGTGCTTGTTTTCAATCATAAAATCTCCTTGAGCCACTCGAGTAATTGATCTGGCTCGAGGTAGTCGAGGCGGTCACCCGGGTGATCCCCGACCTCCGTCTCTTCGGTCTGCCAGGTTGTGGCCCTCGACGTCAGGACGGATGAAACTGAGCAGGTTCAGCACCACCATCTCGAAGCAGTGTATGCCCCCAGACTCGAGCTTTTCCTCGGCCGAGCGCATCGCAGCGGGGAATCTTGTCGCGATAAATCTCAAAAGTGATGCCATGCAGTGTGTCGGCCTCGTAGCAGTGGTCATTCTTCTTGGTCCATTTCATCCAAAAGTCCCTCGATGATGTCAGTGAGTCGATCGATGTTGGCATGAAGCGAATTTGACCATGGGTACCCCACCCACCCTCGAGCACCACGTCCACGATGCTACCGTAGTCCTGAGTCAACGAGTCGCACTCGACGCACAACCGGTAGCACTCCCACCCATCGTCCCAGATGCCTTTGTGTTAGACATAACTATCGTTGATACCAATGGAAAAGCCGCACTCGTAGCATCTGTATTGCTTGCGAGCGCGGCGCGTGGTGATCTCAATATGTTGTGGTTTCAAATCTCTAGATCCTCGCCCTCAAAACCCTGGAGGACGCACCAGCCATCGCAGTCGTAACGGCCGCGCTTGTCGATGGTCTCAATCTTGTCGTAGTCGATCTTTTCGATGGTGTTGTCGTACTTGATATTCATCAGTAAACCTCCTTATCCAAACACCATTTGTGGGCTCTTATCGTCGAGATGCCGAGCGCCTCGCCCATCTTCTCGGCGGTCGCTATCATGACCCCGGTCTCCAAATGTGTGATCTTGGCCTGCTTGATGAGCTCCTCTTCAGTCTGGGTGTCGGTCGGTTCGATGACGGTGTAGTCATGCTCTCGCAGGATCTGTGCCATGTCTTCGAGGTTCACGAAAACTCCTTCTTCTGTTCTTTGCGCACCTCTTTGGTGCAGCGTGAATAGCTCTTGTCGAGCACCTCGTCGATGCCGGCGTCGGGATTCCTAGATCTCCAGCGTTCCACGACCTCGGGAATCGTCATCGGCTCGCCCTTGTGTTTGAAGCCGGTGGCGGCCATGCGCGGGTTCCTTTCCAAGGCCACCCTCTCATATTCGACGGCGTCGGCGTACAGCCCCGGGTGGGTCTCCCGAAGCGCCCAGTACCATCCGGCGGGTTGGTACGGGCACATGTAACACCCTGATTTCCTTACGGAATTTAGATTCCAGCGCTCGAGAATCGGCGTCTCATCGGCCTTGTCGAGCCCCATCTCCGCCAGCGGGTACGCCTCGGTGCAGTACAGAGGCCCCATCTCCTCGTCGGGGATGCGTGTGGTCTCGTCGGCCGCAATGCCGACGATATTGATATGGGGCTCGCGTTCCCCGGACTTGACCCGGTAGGACCACTGGCGGTTATTGAGCCCCCACCGCACGGTGCTGATGTCGTTCATCATCCGGCGGATCGGCTGGATCTTATGGTTATCGGTGCAGTCGCCTTTCCCCAAAGACGCCACCGTGGCTCTGGACTGGAAGTCGTCCATCAGGGCCGGCCGGTAGTGGTAGGCGCCGTATTCTGCGCGCCACTCCACATCTTCCCAGGTTTCTACGTCGTTGTCGTTCGCGGCGATGCCCTTCTCCAGGACGAGGAACCGGATGTCGTGGTCGCGACAGATGCGCCCGACGTCCAGGATATGCTTGTAGGTCCCCGGCCACTCGTTGCCGGTGTTCGAGAACACCACGCAGTCGAGGTCCTCGGGGCGAATCACCCCGTAGTCCTCGGACCACAGGGCCCCCTCGACACACAGACAAATCATAGCGATCGAGTCGCGTCCGAGGCCGCAGTTAAGCGTGACGATACGTTCGTCGTTAAGTGCCATTGATCTCCTCGGGTGCATCGTACTTCAGGTAGGTGAGCTCGATGCTGACGTAGTCATTAATCCAGTCGTAGACTGCAGCGGTGATGGCGTTATCCAGGTCTTCACCCTCGCAGGGTTTCGAACACTTCGTGCACACATACCAGTGGGTGAGGCCTTCGCCTCCAACCCTCACTGGAGCCGCACAACAGTCAGATATTTTCATAGATCCATGTACCTCGATCGGTCACGGCCGGACATCCTCGTGATGCTCTCGTGCTCTCTTCGCGCTTCTTCGGCCATCTCCCAGGCCTCCTCTTCGATCTCTTCGCCGAAGTCCTCGAGGATGCGCTTGATGATCTCTTCGTCTTTGATTTCTCCGTCGTTGGCGTAGACTTCGATGCTGTCGACCCAGACCTCGGGGCAATCGGCCGGCTGCTCGAGAGTCGCGCTTCCATGCTCGCCTTCAGCCATCCAGTCGATGTCAATCTCGATGTACTCTGCGTCGATATAATCAGGTGCTTTGAGTTCCATAGGTGGATCCTTGTGGGTGATGGGTATTCACGAATACAATTCACACGCCAGCGATCTGGCGTGCATCTTCATTATGCCGCATATGGGCACAATATTTAGCCCCGAGAGATCACTCCCCCGGGGCTCGGTATAGCGTCTGTGACGTCTTCGGCCGTCCATCTAAATATATGGCCTAGCTTTCTACTTGATATCATGGCGCCTCGGCTTGATGGCGCTCTAAGTACGGGGGTTGGGGCCTCCCAGGTGTAAGGTTTATATTATGGCGCGCTCGAGCACCCAATTATCATCATCCCGGCCGAAGCCGATCTGATCGCCCCACCCGTTGTCAGGGGCGTGTTCGAGGAAGATGATTTTCACAACAGCTTCCGCTTGATATTGGAAATACGCTCTCCGCCCACGAACATCTCGTAGTAATTTTCCGGATGGTATCCGGTGTAGTCCTGGTCAATCCACTTCTGGAGTTGGTCGATGCTCCAGCCAACCATGACCGGCACGGGCCCGTAGGCTTGCTTGGGGTTGTAGTGCTGCTCGACAACAAGGCCATTGGCGACAATAATGTCGGACTTGGGCCAGTTTTCTGAGATTTGCATGCGTGCTTTGAAATTCATCGGTCGTCCCCACTACCCTTAATAGCCCCACGGGCTACCCTGTCCTGGAGCTTGACCACGTTCTTCATCGCAACTTGCTCCATCGTCACGCCAATCTCGTGGCACATCGCGGCCACGTACCAAAGCACGTCGCCCAATTCCTTCTCGAGAGAAGAAATTCTCGACGGAGTGAGCTCACCTCCATCATCCCGAATGATCTTCTTGACCTTCTCGGCCACCTCGCCGGCTTCGCCGGCTAAGCCCAACGCGGGATAGGTGAGGTTGTCGCCCTGGTTTGGGTACACCGCAGTCTTAGATGCTGCGTTCTGATAGTCGTCAAAATTCATTGTTCGTCCATAAAGTGAAAGTGTATGTCAATAAATTTTTCGTCGTAGTCGATGACGCGCCGCCACACCTTGATGTGGCGTACGCTTACGTCGTGATCAACAGGAGCTTCGAGCTCGATGTGCAGCTCGTCGCCCACCGAAGGCAGGATGTCCAGCTCCTCGGTGGGCTTCCAGGTAGACCGCATGCCGTTGTTGGTGAAATGTGCGTTCATAGGTCAGTGTACTCCAACCCGCCCAGCACATCAGCTTCCGGCGTGATGGTCGCCCTGGCGAGCTCGATGGCGTGCCGGGCAGCCTCGTGCGGCTCGTCGAACTTGTCAGAAGACCGGTGCGATCGGATCTGACTGTTGTCGAAGTCGACGAAGCCACTCCACTGCCCACCGCTCTCCCATTGGAGCACGCAGATTAGCATCCCGGCGCCGATGTCGAGCGACCACATTTGGGTCGGTTTTTGCCTCGGGTAGACACACTTCCAGTCCCCCAGAATGAAGTCGACGAGCTTGGCGCGCACTTCGGATGAATTGACCACAATGCTCTCCTTTTTGCATTCGTGACTCGAGACGGTGTGGACGAGCGCATCCTCGTAGATGCCCACCTTGATGGGGTCGGTCTTGAGGGTCGAACCCTCACCAGGCTCGAAGCTATGACTTGTGATCTCGAGACTCCCATCAGCGAGCCCATCAGCGATATCTGCAAGAGGATCTTCGGATGCTTTGAGCTTCCTGAAGAATTTCGCCCCGAAGCTCTTCAGCGGCGACTCGCCCCAGTCGGTCGGGGCCTCCTTCATCCCAATGCGAGTCATCTCCAACGCCGCGTCGCGCATGTGAGGAATCCGCTCGATCACTTCCTCGGCCGCGACCTCGGCGACCGGGCCGAACAGGCGCTCCGATGATTTCATCGAGTCGATCAGGAGGTAGCCCTCTTCGGGCTTGACGAACGGCAGCTCCATGATTTCTGGCAGGAGGCCTTCGTCGATCGTCTCGTACGGCATGCCGTTGCCGTACAGGAGTCGGGCGCGCGCGAGTTCGTACCGCGCGAACTTCCTGCGCCCGTTGGGTGTCAGCTCGGGCTTGCCCGTACCCGGAGGAGCTTTGACCAGGCCGGCACGAAAGACCGCGTGCAGATCGTCCCAGGTCGGGTTGGCCTCGCCGGCCCAGACTTTACTAAGTGTCGAAAATAACTTCGTCGAGTCTTTCATAGAGCTCCTTCAAGGTGCCGTTGTTGTCGATAGTGACGTCGACCATGGCGTCCCAGTGGTCGAGCATATTGCGCTCGCTGGCATGCAAGTCGGGGCTCGGGTCAGGCACGACCTCGCCACGCCAGATGCCGACCACAAGCCCGCCTTGCTCCCGGATGGCCTCGGCCTCGTTGGGGTGACGACAGTCTTCGACGGTCACTCTGTAGGTGTTACCCATGCGAGCTAACAGCGATTTAATCCACACATCTTTGTCGATGGCGCGCCCGACTTCGCCGCCGAGCAGCTGCAGCAGTCGCCTGGGAGTCTTGTCCCAGCGAGGGTCTACAGTCTCTTTGGCATCCCGGTCATAGACCTGTTCGTCGGTGAGGTCGAAGATGACCTTCGCAGCCTCCTTCAGGCTGTACGCAAACGCCATGACATTGTAGCCGTGTTTCTGGGCCAGGTATTTTGCCGCGGTCGATTTGCCCGATTGCTTGAATCCTACAAAACCAATCAGTTCGTGCACGCATCCTCCAGCTCCAGGTCGTAGTTACCCTCACCGCACGTCGGCCGGCGACGCGAGAGGTTGGGCTCATCTTTTTTGCGCCCCAGGCAGTGGTAGTGTCGCTCACCACAAAAGGGGCATGATTTGACCTCAGCGTACCAGTACGCCGAGTGTGGGTCGATGGTGGCTTTAGTTTTCGTCATAGTACTCCTTGGCGAGCCGATGGTGAATGAGTTGTGGTGTGACCTTGCGGCCGTGCTTCTCGATAGCCGTCCGGCGCATAAGGCGAGCAAGATGCGTTGGGGATTCAGCAGACTCGTGAACGTGGTCCATAATCTCAAGTGCGGCCTCCTTGCGCAATTCGCGAAACCTCTTGGCGTATGTGGCGGCCGCGAATGTGGAGTCATCCATATGCGCTTGCCGGCCGCGCTCTTGACCATCAAGGGCTCGAGGTCTTGTCCTTTGAGCCAGGCCCGGGCCGCTCGTTCGGATGGGGTCCAGTTGATGTCTATGACGTCAGTCATTTTTGAACCGGCTCGAATTCACATGAATAACCGACGCTGATTTCACCCTCGAACTCCCGGCCACACTCAGGGCAGGAGAGGCAAACAAACGCCTCGTTGTTCCAGTCGAGGTCGAAGCCGGCCAGGTTGGAGGTTTCACGCCCGTCGTGGATGATGCGCTGCGGGATATGTTCGCCGCAACACGGTGCTTGAATATTGCTGACGTGAATCATCATACAGCAACCTCTGCTTTGATAGCGGGGTGATGTTCGTAGCCGACGAGCTCGATGTCGTCGAAGGTGAAGTCGTCGATGTTCCGTATTCCAGAATTTAGAACAAGCTCGCACAGCGCGTGCGGCTCCCGGCTGAGTTGCTCGCGAGCCTTGTCGAGGTGATTGTTGTACAGGTGCGCGTCGCCGAAGTTCATCGTCAGGGTGCCGGGAGTCATGTTGGTTAGCTGTGATACCACATGGGTAAATATGGCATAGAATGCGATATTCCAGGGTACTCCTAGCAACCAGTCTGCGGATCGCTGGTGCATGATGCAGTCGAGGACGTGGGTGGGGATACCGCGCTTTTTGGCTGACTCCACGACGAGTTTTTCACCGTCGCAGCTCCCTCCAGTGGCCTTAACCTCCGTCGCCACCCTGGACATCGGTCGCGGTCGCGTCAGAAACTGAACAATGTTCCCATGACAACAAGGCAGTGTCGTCAGGTTCATCTCGGGGCCGTTCCAAAGGCTGATGATGTGACGTCTTGACTGAGGGTTGTTTTTGAGCCCCTCGATAACCGACTCAACTTGGTCATACGGCAAAGCATAGCGCCAATTTGTATCTTCGGACGCATACTCAAACCGATACCCTTTGTGGGTCTGCCTATTCCCTTGAAGCACATGCCATATATTTGCAGGGTTTAAGTCGTGATTCCTGGCAAAAGCATATCTATTTATGCGCTCGACTTTTTGACCTGATGGCATGGTAGCGACAAACTTACGCGTGTCGCCCCTGTATAGCACGTTGTGTGCTTTCGATAGCCAGACGCACGTTTTTGGTGAGTAGCAGTTTGAAGAGTAGTAGTCTTTGTCTAACTGATAGCCATCCCAATCGTTTTTCTTGAGATGCCAATTAGGCAGCCTTTTAAGGTCATTAAAAAAATTGGTGAAATTGAGCCACCTGTTGCACACAAAAATTCCATCGCCTCCATAATTTTCATAGGCTGGATGGCTTGGGTTGTAGCACCGCTCCAGCATGGATTGCCAGATGGAGTAAAAGTGAGCCTGAATAGGAACGGATTTATCCAGCAGCATATCACCCATGTGGCCCACACCCCACACAGAAGGTGCATAGCGGTCCTTGATTCCGCCCTCTTGAACTCTCTCCCTTCGGACTTCTTTTGCGACGTAGCCCGTATCTAAAAACTGAACATCAACCATGCTTCGACCGCCTTTTCTGTATGAGCGAAGCACTCTGAACTCTCCGTGGGATTTAGATGGTAAGGTTTCTCCAATAAGCGCATCTTCACCGCGCTCTTCGGGGTCAATGAGGGAGAAGTGCTTAGTCACCCGCTTCGCTGTCTTTACCACTCTTGGTTCGACCCGAACGAATTTTTGCGCAGGCGTATGATGGCGAAATTGCTTCCCGTACCCCGGCCCTATATCGCCGTCATCACCTCGCCAGTTTGACCAAATTCCCACCCCTCTGTCTTCGAGCTCTTTTACGTCGGTAGATCCCCGAACTACCATCCAAAGAAACTCTTCAACAACCCCTTTGAACCAAAGTTTTTTGGTGGTCACGGCCGGAAAACCCTCCGACAGGTCATGGGTGAGCTGCACACCGTGGATGCTCCGGGTGCCGGTGCCGGTGCGATCTTTCTTTTGAACACCCTCGTCGAGGATGCGTTGCATCAGTTCCAAATACTGCTTCATACAAGCTCCAGTAAGGGGTATGAGCCCACCGTAGTGGACCCACACCCGCTTTTGCAAGGGTTATTTCAGTGCATTCGAAAGCCGACGATGGCTTTTCTCTCGGACTTCAAGCACAGCTGGCAGTCCGAGCATTTGACGTCGTGGGTCTGTTGAGGGCATATGACCAGGCGTGTGTCTGCCTCCTTGAGGTAGACTCCCTCCTGGTCTGGGTCCACCACCACCGTCGTAGGCCAGCCAGCCCTGTGCGCCTCGAGCGCCTCGTCCATCGTGTCGGCCGACGCGTTAACCGTGAGATTTCTTAATGAATTAAGCCGTCGGGCGTCCAGCTTGCGCCACCCGTGTGTGTACAGCCAGCCGTCGAGGTCGCTACGCCTTCGGTGCCCTTCCATCAACGCTTCGATGTAGGGCATGTCGGGCTGGTCGTCTCGAAAGAGATCCCCAGACACATGGTGTCTGACGAGCCTCTCAGGCGGAATTTGAGACTCCATCCATCCGAGCAGCATATCGCCGTCGACCGGCGACTGGGTGCCGCGGCGCGCATGAAGCGCCACGTTGCCGTGCTGGGCGTAGCAGCCGTTTCCAAGAAGTGCGCAGCTCTGGGGGCATGTACACCCTACCTCGCGGTAGGTGGTGTACACTCCGTCCCCCAGTTTTTGGTTTGTTGAGGCCTGCTTGGGAAGGATGATCAAAGGCCGGACTCCCGCCGCCTCCATTCTTCGACACGCGCCTGCGCTCTCTTGGTGGCGACGCTGGCCTTGTCGACCATGGCCACCCACCACTCCTCGTCTAAGTATTTGGTTCTATCTCTACGCTCGGCGGCGGAGATACCCTCTTCGTCGGGGTCGTCGGGGCCGAGATCCCAACGCATGTCGCGCCAATCGTCGTCGGGCTCTGGGACGTAGCCGTCCACGTCTGCTACGCCACGGGGGGCGAATTTTCCAAAGTTGCTCTTGTGATACATTGGTCTCCTTTGATTTTAGTGAATACTTTTTTGATGTCTTCTTCTGAAACATCGACGTTGTGCTCATCAGCGATTTCTCTCCAGTGCTCCCTCCAGTGGGTGATTGTGTGGGTTTCGCATCCTACTGCGATGACGGCGAACGGCGTGTGTCGGCGAACCTCGTATCCTGCGATCGTGGCGATGATGGTGCCGTGGCCGTATCCGTAGCCGTAGCCGTAGCCGTCGCCGTCGCCGAAGCCGAAGCCGTATCTGCTGCCGTTGCCGTCGCCGTAGCCGTGGCCGTTTCCGGTGCCGGTGCCGTGGCCGTAGCCGTGGCCGTAGCCGTTGCTCCCTGTGTCACTCACAACTTACCTCCATGAGTATCTTCTCAACATCCTCTCTTGAGACGTCGGCGCTGTGCTCGCGTGCTATCTCTCTCCAGTCATTCCTCCAGTGGTCGATGGTGTGGGTCTCGCAGCCTACTGAAACGACTGCGAACGGCGTGTGTCCGCAGACATCGTGGCCGCCGATTTTGGCGATGATGTAGCCGGAGCCGTAGCCGAAGCCATAGCCGAGGCCGGAGCCGGAGCCGTAGCCGAAGCCATAGCCGAGGCCGTGGCCGTAGCCGTAGCCGGTGCCGGTGCCGTTGCTGTAGCCGTAGCCGTAGCCTGCGTCACTCACCGTACGCCTCCCACGCTGCAGCGGCGTCATTGCTCACTTCAATCCACTCCTGCCAGACCGTCTCGGTCGTCGACGGGACTTCAGGCGAGATGCGGTCATCATCGATCGGCCCC
>Ga0306901_1000051_pt1 | contig 64707 bp, 65 predicted proteins | sample AntRauMFilla3767_FD_190431 | JGI IMG/M metagenome (GOLD analysis project Ga0306901, IMG submission 190431) | Saline lake microbial communities from Rauer Islands, Antarctica - Metagenome Filla 3 #767 (v2) (version 2) | ecosystem: Environmental > Aquatic > Non-marine Saline and Alkaline > Saline ... | reverse complement strand
GTTGGGTGGGGTTGAACTTGTCAGCGCTTGGTGCTGGATTCCAGCATGCGCACAAAATCTTCCATGGCTTCATTGGGCATTGCTTCCAGTTCCTGGCGGGCTGCCATGGCATCTTCTGCTGACAGTTCCAAACGGTCATACACAGCAGGTGTAATGCGGGCGACCTGTTGTTCCCACTGTGGATGCATATACTGGTGGGCCAGGTAAAGCAGGTTGGAGTATTTAAAATGCGGCCCCGTGTAATGCGGGTTGTGCTGCTGGCGAATAGCTATACACATTTCATTGGGCAAGCCCCAGGTATTAAAAAGATAGCTGGCAATCTGCTCGCGGGTGATCCCGAACAAAAAACGCTCCAGATACATGGGTGGAACGTGGGGGTTGGCTTCCTGATTACGGCAGTAAAGAGAAAAATAGGGTGGGAAGACTTCAGCCAGTACCAGATAACCAAAATTGTGCAGCAGGCCAGCCAGATAGGCCATGCCTGCATAAGGACGCGCCAGGGGTTTGATTTTCTTGACCAGTTTTTCCACCATCAGCGCCCGCATCAAGGCATCCCGCCAGAAATGGCTGTGGCCGTGAACACCATCCTTGGGTAGGCGTATTTGCTTGGACATGGCCAGACCCAGCGCCAGGTTCATGGTCAGATCGAATCCCAACACCCGGATCACGGCATCCTGGATCGAGCGAATACTGCCTGGAGCGCCATAGTAGGGAGAATTGGCCCAGCTGATGACCTGGGAGGCCAGGCTGGGGTCCATTTCAATCACGCGCGCCAGTTCGGTACCGCTGACATCTTCCTGGGTCTGGAGCTTCAGCAGGCGCTGGGAACTCAGGGGCAAAGGGGCAATTTCAATGGATTCACTCAAACGGGCACGCACCCTTTGCTGGGTGATGGCTTCCACAGCAAAACGGATTTCCCTTTCATCCCTCTGGGGAAAGTCCAGATTCGGGCGCGCTTCGGTGAGAGGCACGGAAAAATCTTCTTCTTCAGCCTGGGCGCTGGCAATCAACGTCGTATATTCATCACGGGTAAAGCGCAATAAAAACTCCGGATCACCCGATTCCACAAAAACCCAGTCTGTTTCCAGATAGCGCAAATCCACGCAGAGGGGCATGGGCAAAATACCGGGCAGGGCAGGCAGGGACTCCACCTTCAAATCCCGCAACAGACTTTGACGGTAGTCCGGTGAACGGGCACGCCAGTCGGTTCCCCCGGCATTGAGTTTCTGCAGATCCAGCAAACAGTGCGCCGGATAAGCGGCCTGTAAATTAAAGCCATCCACCGCTTGTAGTAAAGTGCTGCGCAGCAGTTGGTTGGGATTGGCATGCCCGCGTGGCACCTTGCGACTTTCGAGGGTTTCACTGGCTAAGTCGGCTACAGAATAATGGGGTTTGATGTTCATTGCGCCCTGCGACATGGATTGCTCCTTTATCAAGGATCAGTAACGATAAGTAAGGATCCAAGTATCTGACGTAAACGTATTATGAGTAGGTTAAGCGCTGACGGGCCGAAAGTCGAGGTATGGCTGGGATTAAACCTGAGCAAAACGCAGCTTGTCACCACGCCAACGGGCCAGCAACTGTTTGGCCTGCAAGGGGTTTTTCTGTAACAACTGGATAGCACCTGGCTTTAACCCTTCCAGCAGAAAAGCATCACGCTTCAGGTTGGCAATACGCAATTCCACTTCCCCGGTTTGCCGGGTTCCCAAGAGTTCACCCGGCCCGCGTATTTCCAGATCTTTCTGAGCAATCACAAAACCATCACTGCTTTCACGCATGGCCTGCAACCTTTCCCGTCCCTGTTGTGACAGAGGCGGGTGATAGATAAGCGTGCAATAACTGGCCGTTGAACCACGTCCGACCCTCCCACGCAACTGGTGTAGCTGAGCCAAACCCAGACGTTCGGCATTATCAATAATCATCAGGCTGGCATTAGGCACATCCACGCCCACCTCAATGACCGTGGTGGCTACCAGCAACTGAGACACACCTGCCTTGAAATCTGCCATGATTTGCGCCTTTTCGGCAGGCTTCATACGGCCATGCACCAAAGCAATCGTCAATTCCGGCAAGGCTTCCTGTAATTCCTGCCAGGTGACTTCAGCGGCCTGACATTCCAGAACTTCCGATTCTTCGATCAGGGTACACACCCAGTAGGCTTGCCGTCCTTCCAGACAAGCCTGCCTAACCCGCGCAATCACTTCCGGTCGGCGATTGTCCGGTAGGGCCAGGGTGGTCACGGGTTGACGACCGGGGGGCAGCTCGTCAATCACCGAAACATCCAGATCCGCATAAGCGCTCATAGCCAGAGTCCGGGGAATGGGCGTGGCGGTCATGATCAATTGATGGGGCAGACATTCACCGGCCTGACCCTTGTCACGCAAAGCCAGGCGCTGATGCACCCCAAAGCGATGCTGCTCGTCAATCACGACCAGTGCCAGGCTGGCAAAAACCACTTCATTTTGAAAAAGGGCATGGGTACCGACCAGCAACTGGGTTTCACCCCTGGACAGACGCTGCAGTGCTCCCTCACGTTGCTTGCCTTTCATTTTTCCAGCCAGCCAGTCCACCTGAATCCCCAGAGGCTGCAACCAGGCAGCCAGATTCTGGTAATGTTGTTCAGCCAGAAGTTCTGTGGGAGCCATCATGGCGGCCTGGAAGCCACTGGCCAGGGCTTTCAGACAAGCCAGCGCGGCCACCAGGGTTTTACCCGAACCCACATCCCCCTGCACCAGGCGCAGCATGGGGTGGGGCTGGGTGAGGTCGGCATTGATTTCTCTCAGAACCCGCTGCTGGGCAGAGGTAAGCTGAAAGGGCAGGCTCTGGATCAGCTGATTCTCCAGTGCTGTAGCCTGAGCGATCAAGGGGTGAGCGGCTTGTTCACGGCTTTTCTGGCGCAACAAAAGCATGCCCAGTTGCTGGGTAAACAGTTCCTCCAAAGCCAGGCGTCTTTGTGCCGGGTGCCCCCCTTCGGCCAGCTCGTCCCGGTCGGCCTCCACTGGTGGATGATGCAGGTACTGCAGAGCCTCGCTTAACGACCAGTTCATTAAATGCTGAAATTGCGATGCCTGTAAAAGATTGGCGGGCAAAAGCTCTTCGGGTGGCTGGGTTTGCAAGGTCTGCAGCGCCTGCTCCAATAACTGACGGATGCGGTTCTGCTGCAGACCCTCGGTAACCGGATAAACCGGAGTCAGTTGCTTTTCCAAAGCAGGGGGCGGCAGATCATCCCGCAACACCCGGAACTCCGGGTGGTAGATTTCCAGCCCTGTGGCACCGGGGCGAGCCTCCCCATAACAGCGCAGCTTTTTTCCCGGCTCCAACTGACGTTTCATGGCAGCCGAGAAATGAAAAAACCTCAGCCCCAGAAGACCACTGCCATCACGAATCCGTACCAACAAGCTGCGCCTGCGGCCCTGGCTGACTTCACTGCTGACAATCTCGCCTTCCACTACGGCAGTACTACCCACTCGCAAGCTGCCCAGGCTGCTAACCTGGGTGCGGTCTTCATAGCGCAACGGAAGATGCAACAAAAGATCCTGCAGACTGACAATCCCCAGCCGGGCCAAACGCTCAGCCAGAGCCTGACCAACTCCCTTGAGTTCGGTGACCGGCATTTCCTGCAGCGGCTTAGCCGTCATCTCAGGCCTTCTTGAATTGACCGACCGCCTGCACCAGAGCCTCTATGGCCTTGGGACGGGGAAAGCTGGTTCGCCAGGCCACAGCAACACTGCGTGAAGGCACCGGCTCCTGGAAAGGGCGGGTCACCAACACATCAGGTGCATACTGGCTGGTGCCTATGGCCGAATGCGGTAGTACGGTAATACCCAGGCCGGAAGCGACCATATGACGAATGGTTTCCAGGGAGCCACCTTCGGCCACCAGGGTTTGTTCAGGGTTCTTGAGGTTGGCTTCCAGTGCAGGGCAAGCTTCAATGACCTGATCCCGGAAGCAGTGACCCTCACCCAGCATCAGGAGTTTTTCAGTCGTCAGATCGGCAATGGGAACCTCCGCCCTTTCCACCCAGGCATGAGTTTTGGGCAGCAGAACCTCAAAAGGCTCATCATATAAAGTGCGGGTGACCACATCGGTTTCCGTGAACGGCAGGGCAATAATAATGGCATCCAGTTCACCGGAACGCAGCTTTCGCCTCAGGTTGGCCGTAAAATTTTCTTCGATGTATAAAGGCATGTCGGGAGCCTGCTCATGCAGGGCCGGTACCAGATGCGGAAACAGATAGGGACCGATGGTGTAAATGGCCCCCACCCGCAAAGGGGAGGTCAGTTGATTCTTGCCCAGTTGTGCCATTTCCTTGATGGAAGCGGCCTGCTCCAGAACCCTTCCAGCCTGGGCCACAATTTTTTCTCCAGTGGGTGTCAACTGCACCGCACTTTTACTGCGCTCAAACAGGGCCACACCCAGCTCGTCTTCAAGCTTTTTAACCGCTACACTCAGGGTCGGCTGGCTGACAAAACAGCGTTCGGCAGCATGCCCGAAGTGTTTTTCCTGTGCCAAGGTTACTATGTACTTCAATTCAGTCAGCGTCATGATATTTGGGCATCCTCTTCGGGCTTACTGGCTTGTTTGAAAGTATGCATCATAAATTTAAATAATCAAGTTATCAGAATTTAATCCCTTATCACTATGGAGACTGATTATGCGCTGCTTGCTGTTGGGGTGTGGAGATCTGGGTAGCTGGGTAGGCCGCCTATTGCTGCAAGAAGGGCATCAAGTCTGGGGAGCGCGTCGCTCACTGCACCTACTGGACGAAGGGATTCAACCTCTGGCCTGGACACTGCCACAACCAGCGCCGCCCCTGCCCGAACTGGACTATATTCTCTACTCCCTGTCAGCCGATGAGTTTTCTCCTGAAGCCTATAGACTGGCCTATCTGGAAGGAGTTGAGCAACTCATACACAGCCTGGTGCGACAAAAAGTATCACCCAGAAGGATTTTTTTCATTTCTTCCACAGGGGTTTACGGACAGGAGTCTGGAGAGGAAGTGAATGAGGAGAGCGAAACCCGGCCACAGAGTTTTGCCGGGCGATTGCTCCTGCAGGGTGAAGAGGCCTTATATCAATCGCCCTGGCCCGTCACCGTCCTGCGTTTTTCAGGCATCTATGGGCCGGGCCGGGAAAGGCTGATTCGTCAGGTCAAGGAAGGACGCTTCCCTCCCGAACAACCTTTGAAATACTCCAACCGTGTGCACCTTGAAGACGGTGCTCGGGCCATCACTCACCTGATGGAGAGGGAAGCCTCCGGGCAACCTCTTGAGGAAACCTATCTGGTCAGCGATTGCGAACCGGCCCCCCTCCAGGAGATCACTCATTGGCTGGCCCATCAACTGGGCCAATTACCACAACCCGGCAAGGATCTGCCCAGCCGTGGAGGCAACAAACGCATCAGCAGCCAACGCCTGAAAGACACTGGCTTTCATTTTCGCTACCCCAGTTACCGGGAAGGCTATGCACCCCTGTTGCAGAATTGCAGTTAACCCAGGCGCTCCTGAATCGCCTGCAGAATAGCGGCTTCATCCAGCCCGCAGTCAACCAGCAACTCTGCGGGCGTACCCTGGTCAATCCAGCGATCCGGTATGCCCAGGTTCAGCAGCCTGGGCTGGAGATCACGGGCTGCATAGAATTCATTGATGGCGCCACCGACCCCGCCCATGACAGCATTTTCTTCCAGGGTGACCAGCAAATCATGTTCGGCGGCCATTTCCAGCAACAGGGCCTCATCCAGGGGTTTGACGAAACGCAGATTGACCAGGGTGGCATCCAGTTGTTGAGCAACCTTCTCTGCTGTGGAAACCAGGCTGCCCAGTGCCAGTAAAGCAATTTTTTTGCCCTGACGGCGTACCTCGGCCTTGCCCAAAGGCAGAGGAGTCAGTTCTTTCTGAATCTCCACACCTGGCCCGGTGCCTCTGGGGTAACGCACTGCTGCAGGTCCCGGGTAGTGGTAGCCGGTCGTCAGCAACTGCCGACATTCATTTTCATCCGCCGGAGCCATGACGACCATTTCCGGTATACAACGCAAATAAGAGATATCCAGGGTGCCATGGTGGGTTGGGCCATCTTCACCCACAACACCGGCGCGATCTATGGCAAAGAGCACATCCAGCTTTTGTACAGCCACATCGTGAATCAACTGGTCATAGCCGCGTTGCAAAAAGGTCGAGTAGATCGCCACCACCGGTTTCATGCCCTCACAAGCCATACCGGCGGCCAGAGTCACGGCATGCTGCTCGGCAATGGCAACATCAAAATAACGCTCCGGGAAACGGCGGGAAAACTCGACCAGATCCGAGCCTTCTCGCATCGCGGGAGTAATGCCCAGCAGACGTTTGTCTTCTGCTGCCATGTCACACAGCCATTGACCGAAAACATTGGAGTATTTCGGTTTTTTCTTTTTCACAGGAGGCTGAGGTGCAGGGGTTTCCAGAGGTTTGACCGGTTTTTCCAGCTTGGTCAGAGCATGATAGCCAATAGGGTCGGCTTCCGCAGGAATAAAGCCTTTACCCTTTTTGGTCACCAGATGCAAAAACTGGGGGCCGGAGTGGTGCTTGAGCTTTTTCAGCGTAGTCAGTAATTCCGGCAAATCATGACCGTCAATCGGGCCAATATAATTAAAGCCCAACTCTTCAAAAAGAGTGCCGGGAGTCACCAGGGATTTGACCTGTTCTTCGGTTTTGCGCGCCAGCTCCCAGGCCAGCGGCAACTTGGAAAGAACCCTGCGACTGTTTTCCCGCAACTGATGATAAGGCTCACTGACCAGCAGACGCGACAGGTAGGTCGCCATGCCTCCGACATTTTCGGAAATGGACATTTCATTGTCATTGAGGATCACCAGCAGATTGGGCTGGACGTGACCGGCATGGGTCAGGGCTTCAAAAGCCATGCCCGCCGTCAAGGCACCATCGCCAATCACAGCCACACTGCGACGCTTGCTTCCCTGGGTTTTGGCCGCAATGGCCATACCCAGAGCAGCACTGATGGAGGTACTGGAATGCCCGACACCAAAAGCGTCAAATTCCGATTCCGCACGCTTGGGAAAAGCTGCCAGCCCGCCCTTGTGGCGAATGGTTAAAAGTTCTTCCTTGCGTCCGGTGAGTATCTTGTGAGGATAGGCCTGATGCCCCACATCCCAGACCAGGCGGTCTTCCGGGGTATCAAAAATAGCGTGCAGAGCAACGGTCAGTTCAACAACACCCAACCCGGCACCAAAGTGTCCTCCGGTTTGACTGACACTCCAGAGCAACCAAGCACGAACTTCCCGGGCCAGGGTAATCAACTGACGCTCGGAAAGCTTCTTCATGTCTGCCGGAGCAGAAATGGTATCCAGCAAAGGCGTTTCCGGGCGCACATCAGGCAGGGCATCAAACATGGGTGATTAGCTCAAATAAATAAAAAATTAGTGGTCACGCTTAACACACCAGTCAGCCAGCTCCAACAAGGCACTCCAGTCACCGGGCAGGGATTGCAAACTGGATTTGGCTTCCTGGATCAAGTCATAAGCTTTCTGTTCGGCTCCTTCAAGCCCCAACAAACCCGGATAAGTGGCCTTGTGGTGCAGAGCATCCGCACCAGTGTTCTTACCCAAGGTAGCAGCATCACCCTTGATGTCCAAAAGGTCATCCTGAACCTGGAAAGCCAGGCCCAGGGCTGAGGCATAAGTATCCAGCTTTTCCAGAGTGGTGGCCTGGGCACCTGCAGCCAGCCCTCCCAGACGCACGGCACAGCGAATCAGGGCACCGGTTTTATGGCTGTGGAGTTTTTCTAGCTGCTTCAGTGTCAGCGTCTGGCCTTCCGCCTGTAAATCCAGCATCTGGCCACCCACCATACCCTGACTGCCACTGGCTTCAGCCAGGGTTTGTGCCATCAATAACGCAGCGGGTTGTTCGCCATTCAGCAAAACCTGAAAAGCAAGCGTCTGCAAGGCATCACCGGTCAGAATGGCTGTCGCTTCGTCAAAAGCCTTGTGGCAGGTAGGCCGTCCACGGCGTAAATCATCATCATCCATGGCGGGCAGATCATCATGCACCAGCGAATAGGCGTGAATCAGCTCCACAGCCATGGCAGGGCGATCACAGCTTTCCCAGGAAGCACCCAATGCCTGGCCCGTAGCGTACACCAGCAATGGCCGCAAACGCTTGCCGCCATTCAGAAGACTGTATTCCAGAGCTTGATGAAGGCGGGCATCCGGCCCAAGAGTGGCCTCCAGCAAGCCTTTCAGCTGGGCATCAACGCGCTCAGACCCAGCTGCAGCCAATTGATCCAGAAGAGGCATTAGTTAATCGGGCCTCCACCGGGCAGTGGCTCAAAGCCCACCTGACCGTGACTTTCCTGCAAACGGCTGACTCTCTGTTCCGCTTCGGTCAGCAGCTTCTGACAATTACGGGTCAGTGTCACTCCCTGCTCAAAGGCTTGCAGGGAATCTTCCAGGGACAAGTCGCCGGACTCCATACGCGTCACCAGCTGTTCCAGCTGCTGCATCTGTTGTTCAAAGTTCTGCTCATCAGCCATTTTTTGTCCTAAACATCAAACATCTTACCCGGATTCATAATATTGTCAGGATCAAATACCTGCATGATGGCTTTCATGTAAGCCAGCTCTTCGGCACTACGGCTGAAGTGCAGGAAGTCCTTCTTGACCATGCCGACACCATGTTCAGCGGAAACACTGCCGCCATACTGCTGGGTAATGGCAAAGACCTTGTCGCTGACGTGGTGGCATTTGTCAAAGAAGGCATCCTTTTCCATATCTTTGGGCTTCAGGATATTCAGGTGCAGGTTGCCATCACCAATATGCCCAAACCAGACAATTTCAAAACCGGGGTAGGTTTCGGCCACAAAATCATCCACTTCTTTCAAAAACTCCGGCACTTTGGAAACCACCACCGAGAGGTCGTTTTTGTAGGGCGTTTCATGGCTGATGGTTTCGGAAATAAATTCACGCAGGCTCCACAAGCTCTGAGCCTGGGCTTCGCTCTGACTGATGGAGCCATCTTCCACCCAGCCTTCTTCCATGCAGTGTTCAAAAACCTGCATGGCAGTATCCATGACTTCTTCATTTTCCGCTTCAAATTCCAGCAGGGCATAGTAGTCGGTGACGGAATCAAACGGGCGCTGCAGCTGGTGGTGTTTTGTGACCTTCTCCAGAGCATTTTCGGAGAAGAATTCAAATGCCGTGAGATCCACTTTGCTTTGGAAGGCTTTCAGAACCTGCATGACCGCTTGCATGCTGGGGGTGCCCAATACCATGACAGTGAGGTTTTTGGGTGGGCGGGTCAGCTTGATGGTGGCTTCGGTAATGATGCCCAGCGTGCCTTCCGCACCGATAAACAGATGGCGCAGGTCATAACCGGTGTTGTTTTTAACCAACCCCTTGTTGAGCTCCAGTACATCACCCTTGCCGGTAACCACTTTCAGACCCAGCACCCAGTCACGCGTCATGCCATATTTGATCACCTTGATGCCACCGGCATTGGTGGAGATATTGCCACCGATCTGGCTGGAACCGGCAGAAGCAAAATCCACGGGGTAATAAAGCCCCTGCTCGTCGGCAAACTTCTGCAGTTGTTCGGTGATCATCCCGGCCTGAACCGTCACACTGCGATCCACTGCATTGAAATTTAACACCTTGTTCATGTAGTCCATGACGATAACCAGCTCATCATTGGCCGCAACAGCGCCAGCGGACAGGCCGGTCCGACCACCCGAAGGCACCAGGGCAATCCGGTTTTCCCTGGCAAATTGCACGATGGCCTGAACATCTTCGGTGCTGCGTGGAAAGGCAATCGCACGTGGACGCGGAGTATGAATTTTGGTCCAGTCACGCCCATAGATCTCCAGGGCTTCGCCATCCAGGCGCACTCTGTCAGCCCCTATCAGATCTTCAATTGCTTGTTTGATTTGCTCAGGAGTCATCACCATCTCCGCTAAAAATGAAAAAACTGCAGGTTAAAATTTAACCATTTTCAGCTTGTTATCCGCTGATTATCTGGGTTGTTATGTTAACATAGCTTCCTTTAAGCTGGCTTGCTTGGTGCAAGTTTTTCCATCTGTCTGTCACCCCTATCACGGATACTCGTTTCATGGCCAAAACCACCTCTCTGGATAAAAGCAAGATCAAGATCCTGCTGCTTGAAGGCGTTCACCAAACTGCTGTGGACAACTTTAAAGCCAATGGTTACACCAACATTGAATATCACGCCAAATCCCTGCCGGAAGCGGAGCTGATCAAAGCCGTGGAAGATGCGCACTTTATCGGCATCCGTTCACGCACCCAGCTGACGGAAGAAGTTTTTGCCGCAGCCAAAAAGCTGGTCGCCGTTGGTTGCTTCTGCATTGGCACCAACCAGGTGGAGCTTTATTCCGGCCTGATTCGCGGTATTCCGGTATTCAACGCCCCCTATTCCAACACCCGCTCTGTTGCCGAACTGGTGCTGGGTGAGATGATCATGCTGATGCGCGGCATTCCACATAAAAGTGCCGAGTGCCATAAGGGTGGATGGATCAAATCCGCCGAAGGCAGTTATGAACTGCGCGGCAAAAAACTGGGCATCGTGGGGTATGGCAATATCGGCTCGCAGCTCTCGGTTCTCGCCGAAGGCCTGGGCATGGAAGTGTATTATTACGATGTGGTCACCAAGCTGCCCATGGGCAATGCCCGCCAGGTGGAAACCCTGGATGAGCTATTGGGTCTGTCCGATATCGTCACCCTGCACGTACCCGAGCTGGAATCCACCCAGTGGATGATCGCCAGCGAACAACTGGGCAAGATGAAACCCGGCGCCCATTTGATCAATGCTTCCCGTGGCTCTGTTGTGGTCATCGAAGACCTGGCTGATGTCCTGAAGTCCAAGCATCTGGCCGGTGCTGCGATTGATGTTTTCCCGGTGGAACCCCGAGGCAACGGCGAAGAATTTGTCAGCCCCTTGCGCGACCTGGAGAATGTCATCCTGACCCCGCACATTGGCGGCTCCACTCTGGAAGCTCAGGCGAACATCGGTAAAGAAGTGTCTGAAAAGCTGATTCGTTACAGCGACAATGGCACCACCACCTTTGCCGTCAACTTCCCCGAAGTCGCCCTGCCTTCCCACCCCGGCAAGCACCGCCTGCTGCATATTCACGAGAATATTCCCGGCGTACTGTCCGAAATCAACCGGGTGCTTTCCGAGAACGGCATCAACATCTGCAGCCAGTACCTGCAAACCAATGAAAAGGTTGGCTATGTCGTAGTGGATGTGGACGTGGAATACAGCCAACAGGCCCTGGAAGCCCTGAGGAAAGTCAAAGGCACCATCCGCAGCCGAGTGCTTTTTTAAGCCAGAGACACAAATGCCCCGAAGTACCCTACACCGTTTTGTGTGTCGGGCTCTCCGGGGCAGCTAGCCAACCGTTTATCCAGTTTTCTACAGCAAAATGATGACCTGGCTGCATCCGGCCTTACCTTCCTTCTTGATTAAGGAGCTATCCCTAAAACCGTCTCAATCCCCTTCTCATCAATCAAGCTTGACATTTTCTCTACCGCATTGGTTTCAGCAAGTGAAAACCCTCGGGTTGCGTGGCCCTTCAAAAACAAGTTGTTAGAACCTATCAAATTACCCCTGTGATCTAGCGTATAAATTTTAATATCAAGATCTGCAATCTGAATCCCTGCGGTCACAGAGTGGGAGCTATCAGTAACCACCCTGATGCTGATTAGCCCATCACGATTTTTGGCATCAGCAACAATAAAACCTTTCGCTGTTAAAGCATTTTTAAGTGGCTCTAACATTCCTTTGCTCAGGGAGTTGCCGGAAACCCTGAAAACCAAGTGCCGACGCGCCTGCTCAACACCGGAATGAAGCTCCTGAATTGATTCATGGTAGGGGCTGCTCTCAAAAGCAGGATCCATGCTTCCCAAAACCAGAAGAACCGGGATCAAATCCTTTGCCTCAGCCAAAGACTCCTCTACAACCCGGTAGCGCACTAGTGCATTATCAGAATGGGATTCACTAATTCGGTGTTCAATATCATCAAAACCAGTTTTTATCTCACTGCTCAAACTTTCAATGAATTTCTGGCGGTCAGATTCAACCTGCACTACAAATTGATCAAAGCGAACCTGTTCGGATGCAACAACCTCATAGTTGCTTACTCGAATCTTGGCCACATCACTGCGTACATTACTCGTAGTTTTCTCTTCATAACCATAATTATTTGTACGTATCTGTGAAACCATACTGGACTCGATACTAATACTTAACTTGGCCAACAGATTGACAAGTGCACTCTGTGTTGCCTCTTCAAGAGTGGTGCCACTGCCTACTCCCACCAAGTGAGTATATGTATTACTTGGTGGGTTCATATACCAATCAGGCAAGGGTTTTGCTTCTTGAATAACTATTTCTCGCTTGGAACTACAACCCAAAAGTAGAGCACTTATAAGCAGCAAAACCATCCAGTAAGAAAGTCTAGCCATTAGAGGTCATCCGATATTAGTAATAAAAAAAGGGGGCTGGTGAACCCCCTTTTTTTTGTCTGCCAATTGAATCAACGACTCATTTGATCCACTGCACGCTTATTATTTTCAATCAACCGATCAATGCGTTGGACAGCCAAGTTAATTTCTTCAACTGGCTCAAGAGTCAAGCTATCTGCAACATTATAAAGACTTTTTGCCTCATCGTAAGCCCCTTCAGATTCCTTGACCACACCCAGGTTGTAAGCAATAGCATAGCTTTGCTGTTGAACCTCGGCATGCAGTTGATCCAGAAGGTCTCCGGCACGATCCATACGATCTGCTTTGATAAACTCAATTGCAGCATCAAACCTTTGCTCCTTAGTCTCAGGAAGCTCAACATCTAGATCATCAATCAGGGTGACTTCAAAGCTGATGTATCGAGGAGTAATCTTGCTTACAAATTTTCCGGCTATCAAATTGGAAAGCTCCTCAAGCCCTTGCTCCATGCTGGGAAGAGTGCGACTACTATCTGAGCATTCGGTCCATTTTTTGGTTTCATCAAAGGATTCTGCAGTAACCAGATCACCTCTTTGCACATCGACCATTTTGACTTGCACCCCAAGACCTATAGTACGAGCCTTACAACTGACGGTGTATTCAATGGTCTTGCAGTTCTTACCCTTGGAGTCACACTTGCTACGCGTTCGTCTATCCCGGTAGGAAGAGTCATTGGATGAAGCAGAGCTAACGGCACCGGAAATCAATGCTTGGGCACCAGCCAATTGACCAATTTCAGCAATTTTGCTTTCATCAACTAAACCAGAGCGTTGGAATTTTTGTTCTTCAATGATTCGATCCAGATCGCTCCGACTCACAACTACAAAATAATTCTCATTATCTAGCTGGTAACTCGCCAGCAAGGCTTCAAGTTTTGAAGCAAAGTTAATCCCATACTCCTCTCTTCCCGAAGGCTTGCTTTCGTCAAACTCCAAAACACCGACCTGCTTCAGTGAAGCCGCACGATCCACTTCAGCTGGTTCTAGCGCGTGAATTGTTGTTTTAGTTGCACAGCCTGAAGCCAGCACAGACATTGCAACACAAGCCAACATAAGCCCCTTAAACTTCCAATTACTCATTTTGGTTTCCTTATGTAGTTCCCATTAATCATTTGATTTCTTACATTAATAGCAAATAATCGGTAACTTTATCCAGATTACTGCACAAATTACCACACCTGCCAAGCCATAATATTTCTATAAGCTGACAGATACTAATATAATAAAATAAGGTTTTATTGAATATTTTTATTTGTTTTAGTAAAGTTTTGTGTCTTGCGGCAGCGCCTGCAAGAGATGTGTGTAGACCACTAATACTCATCGACATAAGTCTATAGGTCAGCCATCCTCAAGCAAATTGGTTGGCTCCACTACTTGTGATTCACTTCGAAAAACCTCAGAAATGTTACATTGTTATAAACTGCACCTTGCAAAGAACGATAACCTATCATATATAGACCCTGCTTTATTCATGAGGTTGTAAATCAGCCTCTCCAAACAGCTGTTTGATCCTGCCGCCAGCACTTCCACGTTTTGACGACTCATTTTTGCTGAGGTCGCTGGCTATTCTGTTTGCGGTCGATACAGGGCTTCCAGCAAGGTAGACCACCACTTGTCGGCAGTGACACTCAGGTGAACCTTGATCTGCCGGGCATGGACGCTGAGGGTGGCGGCCACTTTTAGAAGCTGCTCTCTCAGACGCTTCAGGCTCCAGCCCTTACCCGTTTGCCGCTCCATTAGGTAACGTAGGCTGTGCATCAGCTGATAGGCATAAAGAATCAGCAGCAGGTTGACTTGATTGCGGGCCATGACCTGTTGAACGGTTGAAGCGCCTCGATTGGTTGAAGGCAGGTGCAGATCCAGAGTGGATTTCAGCTCGCCCATATGGGCTTCTGCCTTGCCTCGTTTGCGGTACAGATCCAGCAGCTTTTGGGCGGAGCATTCATACTCCTCGAGATTGGTGACGATAAAGAAGGCATGCGGGAAGAGGTCATCGGGCTTTTCCTGAACGACCAACACCACCCGGCGGGGTTTCTTCCAACTGTCCGCCTGATAGCTCAGCTCATGGCACCACTCCCGAAGCTCATCGGGTGGACGACCCACGGGCCTTTTTAGAGGTTGGGCTAGCTTCTGCATGCGTGAATTGCCTCTCAGGCGCCCCAGATAAACAATGCCCTGATCTTCAAGCGCCTTGAGAGTGGTGTTGTCGGTAAAGCCAGCATCCATACGCACCCGGATTTGATAGCGATGACGCTGTAGGTTCTGTTCCAATTGCTCAACCAGATGCGGTACCCAGGTGCTGGCATCCCTTGCCGGGCCTGCAGTTCCTTCCCGTAGAAGACCACCGAGCAGATCACCCGTTTCAGCCAGCGAGGCAATCAGCGGTGAGTAGATCCGGGCACAAGCATAACCATTGTAGCAAGAGCCACTTTGATGACCGAAGACCTCAACCGGCAGACCATCAATGTCCAGTGTCAGATAATGAAGTTGCTCCAGCCTGGGTTGTTGATTCCAACGCCAGACGGTCAACTTCAAAAGCCCTTCATGCAAAGTGCTCAGGTTATCACCGTCCTGACTCAATGTATTCAGCAGACGGGAGAGCGTGGCCTGTGACGGGCGGGCTTGCTCCAGAGGTGTGGTGCCCCGAGCATCACTGCAGGCCAGCAGCCACAAAGGATCTTCAGCCAGAGTCCGGGTATCACTCTGATCAAACCAACCCAGAGCGCGCTGCAGGATCACGGTACGCATCTGGCTGCTCAGTGAGTAAACGACACGGTCAGGATCACGCGAATCGTTCAGCCCATTGTCCAGAGAGTGCATGATCTGGCTTTTTCCAGCGCTTCGCGCACCAGAAGTGTACCGGCATCACTGCTGTTGGTTTGACTGCTGAGCGAAAAATTCACGGAGGTATTGAATGAAGTTTTCATGGTGGCATAGTTTCACCCGTGGTGGTCGTGTTAAACAGCTCTGGAGAGAACTTTATATTTTTCAATAGCATACCACCGCCACTGCATTTTTCGTAACTATTAATCTACTTATCTATACCCCAGTCATCATCCTACTGGTATTCCTGCTTGACTGGCTCTATACATCCGGCTACATCCCCTGGGATCATTGGCGTATTCTTTACACTCTGCTTTTCCTATACGTCAGTTCTATTTTACTGCACGTATTGGCAGACAATCTCTTTGGTTTGACCTACCGGGAAATAACCAACGATCTCAACATTCAAGAAGCTACGCCGGGTCACCCTGAGCTAGCCTGGTTCCAACAAGCTTTTGATCAAATCAGAAAACAATTTCCCAGTGAAAAACGTGCGCGTATTTTCTATAACCCTGTCGCAGAAACCAATGCGATTGCTTTCCGTGATTTAAGGCACAAAGGTGTGATGATTTATGGTGGCCTATTGCAAGCCATCGTGGATAAAAACCAGCCGGAGGGCCGCATTGCTGCGATTAAAGGAATGCTGGCGCGAAATGTCCCACCTGACTAACTGGGATTTTCTCAGCGGCCAGTACTGACAGGCATTAGCACGTCAGTACCTGTTTGACATGCAGATCAGAAACAAGGTATTCGAAATTCTATGGGCCTTTTTGCCTGTCATTCTTGTAGCGGGTCTTTTCATTCGTTGGGCTATGGTCATTCTACACAACTTGACTTCCGGCATGATCAACCTTTTAAGCACGGTATATACACGCTTGGATGCAGCCGTCAGCCGTTCAATCGAGTTCCGCTGCGACCGCCAAACAGCAAAAGCTATTGGCTGGCAATCCATTTTTATTGGCTTAAGCAGCTTGCCGATTTACTCCAGAAGCAACATGTTTGACAGCCATCCAGATGGTGTTTCGCGCTTACTCTATGTTCATCGGCGTGGTACCAAACAGCCTAGCCAACAACTTGTCAGTGGCAGCATTCTGGCTCGACTAACTGCCCTACTACTTTATCCCATGCTCTTCTTGCTGGCTTGGTGGCTAGGCGAAGTGGCTGAAGCTCTACCACAGGGTTATTTCTCGCCCGTATTTCAGACATTAATGGCTTACTTCTATGCCATCCCATGCGTCACGACCAGCATCCAGTTTTTAGCGGATTCCGGGAACCTACTCAAAGCCAGCCTAAGCGCCCTTTTGACCTGGAGCTTACAAGAAAGCACCTACCTATGGCCGTGGATTCAAGCCGCTAGCCTGACGAGTTGGCACTTCGTTCTCAACTTTCATCACAACCTACTGAGTCATCTTGAGCAGCTTTACCAGCAATTCACGCCCTTGCTCAATGACTGGATCGGCTGGCAGCGCCATATGGAGAGCACTTGGCTAAAATGGCTTCCAATGATCAGCACTCTACTCACGGAACTGCTATGGCCCGTTTCTTTTTCGCTTCTTTGGATGCAGTTAAGAAAGTTTGGGCTTGGTTACAAGAAAAGGTTTTTTAATTCGCTTTCTTATCACTACCCGACTTTTCAGAAAGAAATCGGCACCGGAACTGGATGGCCTTCTGGTCACGGCGTTTAATGAAAACAACTACTCAGCGGTGCTTCGCCTTATAAGAAGAGGCGCACATCCCGCTCGGGTACAGCTAAAATCAGGTCATAACTTAGTTCAGCATTTAAACCTGCATGAAAGCCCGCTAGCTAACGGTATTGCCAGACTGTTACCGAAAGAGAAGCAAATCCAAGCCGTTATGGGTTTCAACACACCAAGCCCATAACGGCCTTTAATTGATTAACGCACTTCTCGATCCAGTCTTTCTGTGGCTGAACGGTGATCCCGCTGCATCCGATCCTGACTTTCCTGTTGTACCCGCGGGTCTTCTGTGGGCATGTTTTTCATGGGCGATGAGCAGCCCATTGCCAGCATTGCGGACAGTACGAGCACAGCACCTGCCAATAATTGCTTTTGCATTGTTTTCTCCTTACTGGTCGGGGAGCCGGGGGAGCAACCCCTGAGTCAAGTGTGATAATACTTCTTCACGCCTTTCAGTGTCTTCATTCAATAGCTGGTGAGCCGCACCTTTGATCAGATGCACCCTGGCATTGGGTAATAATCGCCGCAATACAGTCAAATTATACTGCCAATCCACCGTGGTGTCGGCTTCACCCTGAATAATCAACACCGGATCGTCGCAGGAGGCTGCCTTTTCAATCCCTGGAATCCAGCGCGCCAGGGCTTTGACCCAGGCCAGAGGCAGTTGTTTGGGCTGCATGGGGTCCAGGTCGCGTACCAGATGCAAAAAATTGCTGTCATGCGAGTTATCACGAAACTTACGAGGCAGGTGGCGAATAAAAAGAGAAGCCAGTGGCAGCCAGCGTCGGGTTGTTTTCCAACCCAAAGGTCTGACCAGGGGGGCCAATAGAGCGACCCGGTCAAAGCGTGAACCGTACAGCAGGTGCTCCAGGGCGATGGCTCCTCCAGTCGAAAAGCCACTCAACAGCCAGGGACGCGGGAAGTCACCCGACTCAAGCTCTGACAAGAGTTGTTCCAGAAGCTGCTGGTAAACCTCAAAGCTCCGAATGCTGGCTCGGGCACCACTGGAAAGCCCATGACCCGGCAAATCCACGGTCAGATAACGCAAGCCCTGAGACAGAGCCCAGTGCTGCAGACCGCCATAAAGTGCACCATGATCATAATAACCATGCAGATGAACCAGGGTGCCTTTTTCAGACTCATCACCCAGTCTTTGGGGTGCAAAAGCCTGCGTCCAGACGCGATACCCTTCGACATCCAGCCAGCCAGCTTTGACGCCCCCCAAAAGAGGATCTCCGGCACCGATCATTCCATAGAATTTTAGGTAAGCAGCCTGGTCGAAGGAGGGTTGCTCTTGCCAGTCAGCCCCAGCAAAATCAGAGGGCCATAACCTGAGCTGAACATGAAATGCAGGGGGTGACATGAATCGGGTTTCCTTCTTCGTCTAAAGGCGGGTGTTTTTCTTGCTGAAATCCTGTATCTTCTTGCTTCAATAACTTGTAAGTTCCTGAAAATTTACTACAAAACTCACCCTGTTGCGGTGATTTTACAACAAATTCCTTCAGGTTACGCAACCTATCAATCTCAGACAAGAGGCGATTTTCCATGACTGATCGCATACAAACAGGTGGCTTACAGGTCGCCAAAGAACTCTACGACTTTGTTAACGAGAAAGCCATTCCCGGTAGTGGAGTTACAAGCGAAGCTTTCTGGTCCGGCCTGGATCAACTGGTTCACGAGCTGGCACCCCGCAATCGTGAACTTCTGCAAAAGCGCGATGACCTGCAAAAGCAAATTGACACCTGGCATCAAGAGAACAAAGGCCAGTTTGATTTTTCAGCTTATAAAGATTTCCTGAAGGAAATTGGTTACCTGCAGCCTGAAGGCGAAGCTTTTCAGGCCACCACCACCCAGGTGGATTCCGAAATTGCCCGCCAGGCCGGCCCTCAATTGGTGGTTCCGGTCACCAATGCCCGCTTTGCCCTGAACGCCGCCAATGCCCGTTGGGGCAGCCTTTATGATGCCCTTTACGGTACCGATGCCCTGCCAGAAGACGGCGGTGCCGAAAAAGGCCCTGGCTACAACCCTGTTCGTGGCGAGAAGGTCATAGCTTTTGCCCGCGATTTTCTGGATCAAAGTGCACCCCTGGCCAAAGACAGCCACAAAAACTCCACAGGGTATGCTCTTGTCGAGGGTCAACTGCAAGTCACCCTGAAAGATGGCAGCACTACGGGCCTGAAAGACCCCAGCCAATTACAGGGTTATACTGGCGAGGCTTCAGCTCCCACCGGTATTCTTTTCCAGCATCATGGTCTGCATTTTGAAATTCAGATCGACCCCAGCCACCATATCGGCCAGACAGACGCTGCAGGCGTCAAAGACCTGCTGATGGAAGCCGCTTTGACAGCCATCATGGATTGTGAAGACTCCGTTGCTGCTGTGGATGCTGAAGACAAGGTGCTGGCTTACAGCAACTGGCTGGGCCTGATGCAGGGCAACCTGGAAGAAGAAGTCAGCAAGGGCGGCAAAACCTTCACCCGCACCATGAACCCGGATCGTGAATACACCGACCCCCAGGGCGGTGCATTGACTCTGCACGGTCGTTCGCTGATGTTTGTACGCAATGTCGGCCATCTGATGACCAATCCCGCTGTGCTGCTGAAAGATGGCTCGGAAATTCCTGAGGGTATTCTGGATTGTGCAGTCACCAGCCTGGCGGCCAAACACGATTTACTGGGCAAAGGTAAACTCAGCAACTCCCGTACCGGTAGCGTATATATTGTAAAACCCAAGATGCATGGCCCTGAAGAAGTGGCTTTTTCAAATGAGCTGTTTGCCAAGGTGGAAGATTTCCTGGGTCTGGAACGCTACACCCTGAAAATGGGCATCATGGATGAAGAACGCCGCACTACGGTTAACCTGAAAGAGTGCATCCGCGCTGCCAAGGAGCGTGTCGTCTTCATCAACACCGGCTTCCTCGACCGTACCGGTGATGAAATGCATACTTCCATGGAAGCTGGCCCCATGATCCGCAAGGGCGAGATGAAAACATCTGCCTGGATTCAGGCTTATGAGCAGTGGAATGTGGATATCGGCCTGGAGTGTGGCCTGAAAGGCCGCGCCCAGATTGGCAAAGGCATGTGGGCCATGCCGGATCTGATGGCCGAAATGCTCAAACAGAAAATCGGTCATCCCAAAGCCGGTGCCAACACGGCCTGGGTTCCTTCACCCACTGCTGCAGCTCTGCATGCCCTGCACTATCACCAGGTGGATGTGGCCGAGGTTCAGGAAAAACTCAAGTCTCGTGAGCGCGCCAGCCTGGATGACATCCTGACCATCCCGGTTGCTGAAAACCCCAACTGGTCTGCTGAAGAGATCCAGCAGGAATTGGACAACAACGCCCAGGGCATTCTTGGCTATGTGGTGCGCTGGGTTGATCAGGGTGTGGGCTGTTCCAAGGTTCCCGATATCAACAATGTCGGCCTGATGGAAGACCGTGCCACTCTGCGTATCTCCAGTCAGCATATTGCCAACTGGTTGCATCATGGCATCTGCACTAAAGACCAGGTTGTGGAAACCCTGCAACGCATGGCCGGTGTCGTTGATGGGCAGAATGCAGGCGATCCGGCCTACCAGCCCATGCACGGCCATTTTGAAAAGTCGATTGCCTTCCAGGCCGCCCTGGAGTTGGTTCTTGATGGCTGTGCCCAGCCCAGTGGTTATACAGAGCCCGTTCTTCACCGCCGTCGTCTGGAGCTGAAAGCTCAACAAGGCTAAAACAGCCAGACACAAAAAAGCCGGGGAAAACACCCCGGCTTTTTTTATTGTAAGTTTAATCCATGATCAACGTCATGAGCGCAGGTCAGGCAAGGCAAAATTGATCGAAAAAGCGGAGTTTACATGCGAGTAAATGAGCATTTTGAGAGCAATTTTAACGCAGCATCACCAAGCGCAATAGTTGATCATTTACATCATGCCTTCAACACGCTCACGCAGCTCCTCGTTGCTTTGCAGAGCCATAGCGATGTTGTTGTAAGTGTCCACATCCAGGCCGCCTTCTTCCACAGCCTCAACCATCAACTGACCCGCTTCCTGCTGCAGTTTATTGGCTGCTTCCTGGCCCTCAGCTTCTTCCAGGCGTTGAGTGAAGTCTTCACGAATTTCTTCCAGCTCAGGCTGAACGGCAACAAATTTTTCCAGATCCCGGTCGGAAAAATCCATATCCATTTGTTGCTGTTGCATGCCCTGCTGCTGTTGAGAGTTTTGCTGCTGAGCCATGGCCTGCAGGCTAAGACCCGTCAGCATAAACATTGCCAAAAACACAGCGGTTAACTTTTTCATGCTTAATCCTCCAAAAATTATTGAGACTTCTTGAACTCACCTGCACTTCTGCGAAGACCATGCCAAGGCCGACAAAACCATATAACCAGTTGATTTTATTGCTGTAAAAGTATTCAGAATTATTCCTGTCGGTTATCAGAGACATTTGCAGGAAAATGCTTATGCGCCAGAGTGGCACATGTGCCCCGGAAAAATCTTATGAGGAATCAATGACTCAGCCTTCAACTGTTACTCACCAACTGGTCGGCCAGAGCCAGTCCATGCAGCAACTGTTTCAGCAATTAAGCGTGGTGGCCAAAGCTCAGGGACCGGTACTCATTCAAGGCGAAACAGGAACCGGCAAGGAATTGCTGGCTAAAGCCCTGCATCAACAGAGCTGCCGGGCCAGCCAGCCTTTTCTGGCGGTCAATTGTGCCGGGATTCCACAGGAGCTACTGGAAAGTGAGTTTTTTGGCCATGCTATCGGTGCTTTTACCGGAGCCAACAAATCCCGCAAAGGTTTGTTCGTTGAGGCCAATGGGGGCAGCCTTTTACTGGATGAGATCGGTGAAATGCCTCTGCCTTTGCAGGCAAAGTTACTCCGTGCTCTTCAGGACGGTTCTATTCGTCCGGTCGGACAGGATACCGAGGAAAAAGTGGATGTACGCATTATTGCTGCAACCCACAGAGACCTTAAAAAGAAGGTGGAGGCTGGGGAGTTTCGGGAAGACCTTTATTATCGCCTGGAAACCTTTGCCCTTCACCTACCGCCTTTAAGGGAGCGTGACACTGACAAGCTGTTACTGGCAGAAAGCCTGCTGCAAGGGCTTTGCCACGAACAAGGCCTTAGTCTTAAAAGCTTCAGCTTCGAAGCCCAGCAGCTTTTGGAGGGGTATGATTATCCTGGCAATATCCGTGAACTCCAGAATATTCTGGAAAGAGCTCTGGCTTTTTGCAATGAGCCTCGCATTGAGGCCTGGCATCTTCCGGAACGATTGAAAACCACCAGTGTTGAAACGGCAACCCAGCAGGAACAGAGCAGGAACCAGGAGGTAGAACACAGGCTTCTGGAAGGTAACAGGTTGCCCACTCTGGAGCAGCTTCAGCAGCGCTATGTACGCCTGGTCATGGAAGAAACAGAGGGCAACAAGCGTCGAACCGCTGCATTGCTGGGTATTGGCAGACGCACCCTTTACCGCTGGCTGGATGAAGAAAAGAGCCCTTAAAGCATGGCTTTTAAGCTGTTATAAGTCAGCACCCCGGAAAAAGTCATCAGCAAACTCCCCAGAAGGTGCAAAGCTGTGGTTGCAAAAGCCCAGCCCAGACGCCCCTGTTGCAGCATGTACACCACCTCTGCCGAAAAGGTAGAGAAGGTCGTCAGCCCCCCCAGCAAACCAGTAACCAGCAGTAAACGCCATTCCGGTGAAAGTTGCGGGTGCTGGGCAAAGAAAGCCAGAGCCACCCCGATCAGATAACCACCGGCCAGGTTGGCCAGCAGGGTTCCCAGAGGCAAAGCGGTTAAGGCAGCATTAAACTTGAGCGCCAGCCACCAGCGTAACAGCGCACCGGTACCGGCGCCTGAAGCAACAGCAAAAGCGGCAAGAGGTAACGACATGGGCAAAACTCACTAGCAGGATTCACCGCCATTATGATGCAAAAACCTCACCTATATCTAAAGAAATCCTGTTTTTTTCATGCTTAAATAGGCTCATGCAGAAATTGAAAGCTTTATTACATGGGCGTACACAGTTTGGTGGTATTTCACACCTCCTGATCCCCCTTCTTATTACCTGCTGGTTGCTGGTCGGCCTGCTGCTTTTGCACAGCTATCAGTCATCAGTCAGCAATTACAGCCAGGCTGCCTACAAACGCAGTGAGCAACATACCCAGGCACTACTGGATCTGCAAAAATCCCTGGTTACCGCCAAGTTACAGGAAATGCAGCGGGTTCTTGAAGCCATCAGCAGCCTGGTTACCAACCCGGATCTGGGCCAGCAGCAGCTCCTGATGGCCATGCAGGCTCGCAAACAGCCCAGCCCGGAAATCCTGGTTCTGATGTTGTTGGATAAAGAGGGTCAGATCAAGGCTTTCAGCCTCCCTGACGACGCCCCCGAGCTGGCTGACCGGGATTACTTCACCTGGCACCGGGACAATCCGAACTCGGGCCGTATGTTTCTTTCCAAGCCTCTGCTGTCACGTAATGCTCAGCGCGTACCTTTTGTGGCCCTGAGCAAAGCCCTGACGGATGACCAGGGGCAGTTCCAGGGCGTACTGGCCATGGGAATCGATCTTGAAGCCCTGGCTCATGATCTGCGCGGTCTGGTCAGCAAAGGCGGGCATGCGACTGTTCTGGCCCACCAGGAGGGTGAGATTTATTTTCGCATGCCCTGGATTGAAGGATCATCCACTGGCGGCACTTCACCCATCATTGCCCAACACCAGGGAGCTATGGAAGCTCACCACCTCACCAGAATCACCTCGCCTTTTGATGGCAAGTCCCGGCAGGTTGCTTACGGCAAGGTGGGCAACTGGCCTTTGGTTGCGTTTATTTCCGAAAATCTGGAAGACATCGAAGCCAATATTCAAGCCTACCGGAAAGAACAGGCTTCACGTTGGGGGCTGGCTTTTTTGCTGGCTAGCTTGTTGTTTGCCGGTCTGGCATTGCTGATCCACCAACGCCAGAAAACTCTCTTGCAGCTGACTGAAAAAGAAGAGCGCTATCGGCTGGCAAAAGACGCGGCCAATATTGGTATCTGGGATATGGAAGTCAACAGTGGCCAGCTATCCTGGGATTTACAAACCTGGCAACAGCTGGGTTATTCCGAACCCGCTTTCACGCTCAATTATCAAGCCTGGCTGGATACCATTCATCCTGATGATCTACCTCAGGTGTTGGCCATCACCTCAGAAAAAATACAATCCAGTGAGCCTTTTGAGATTGAATATCGAACCAGAACAGCCCAGGGCCACTGGCAATGGCAACAAGGACGTGGCCGGACGGTGAGCTGGGATGACAAGGGCCATCCTCTTCGGGTTCTGGGGACCAGCCAAACCATTCAGGCAAAAAAGGATTCCGAGGAAAAACTCCAGGAACAAGCGGCCGCTCTCAAGGCTTCCAATGAGGAGCTGGAACAGTTTGCCTATGTGGCATCTCATGATCTGCGCCAGCCATTGCGTATGATCAGCAGCTATGTCGAGCTGATGAAACGGCGTCTCAAGGGGCAGTTGGATGATGAGACCCAGGTGTTCATGAATTTTATTGCCGAGGGCTCGGCACGCATGGACAGTATGCTGGTTTCTCTTCTGGAGTATTCACGTGTCGGCCGTCATGGTGAACCGGTTGCCAGCCTGGACTCCAAGGTTCTGGTCAAGGAGGCCCTGACCTATTTGCAGCCGCAAATCAAGGAAACTCAAGCCAGGATAGATATCACCGGAGACTGGCCGCAAGAACTCAAAGCCAGTCGCAATGAAATTGTGCGTCTTTTCCAGAACTTGATTAATAATGCACTCAAGTATCAGCCTCCAGGCCAGCAGCCTGAGGTCACGCTGACAGCTGAGGATTCAGGTGAGCACTGGCTTTTCAAGGTGAAGGATAATGGTATTGGTGTTGACCCCGAGCAGCAGGACCGACTGTTCAAAGTCTTTCAACGCCTGCATACCCGGCAGGAATACGAAGGGACAGGTATAGGCCTGGCTATCTGCCGCAAGATTGTCGACCGGCACGGGGGAGAAATCTGGCTGCATTCGGAAGGCAAAGGCCAGGGTTGCTGTTTCTGCTTTACCCTGGCCAAGGAGCCGTTTTAAACCTTGAACTGCTTGACGCTATCCTGCAGACGACAAGCCAGCTGCGATAATTCCTGACTGGCTGCCACATTCTGCTGCATCCCGGTTGCCGCTTCTAAAGAAGCCTCGGTAATGCTGCTGAAGTTGCGGTTGATTTCCTCGGCAACCGCTGACTGCTCTTCGGCAGCACTGGCAATCTGCGCATTCATGTCATTGATATCCGTCACCGAACGCTGAATCACTTCCAGGGAAGTACCAGCGCGACGTGCCTGCTCAACACTTTCAGCTGCCTTGACACGACCTTTTTCCATGACCTCGACAGCACCCCGGGCACTGGATTGCATCTTTTCAATACGCTGCTGTATATCTCTTGTGGATTCCTGGGTGCGACTGGCCAAAGCACGCACTTCATCAGCCACTACCGCAAAACCCCGGCCGTGCTCACCCGCACGGGCAGCCTCAATGGCTGCGTTCAACGCCAGCAGATTGGTTTGTTCAGCAATGGTTTCAATGACTTCCAGAACTGTGCCTATCTCAGTACTGTCGACAGAAAGCTGGTCTATCACCTCTCCAGCTTGTTCAATCTGCCTGGCCAACTCATCAATACTGGTCAGGGTTCTCTTAACTTCCTCACCACCCGAGATGGTTTCTTCATCGGCCGTTTGCGCAAGATTGGCTGCATCGGCCGTGTGACCGGCCACTTCCTGGACGGTGGCCGACATCTGGTTAATGGCTGCAGCCCCTTGATCAGTCTGTTCACGCTGACTTTCCACCAGATCCTGGTTGCGACGTGCCGTTTCGCTCATTTGTCCGGCGGACTGTGCCAGGGTATCAGCGGTGGTGGTCACCCCTTTAATGATTTCCGATAGCTGGCTGGTCATGCTGGCCACTGCACCCATGATGCTGTCCGGGTGACGGGTACGTATATCCAGGGTCAAATCACCTGAGGCTACGCGACGAATCAAACGTGCAGCCACTTCAGGCTCACCACCAATGGTCCGTGTCAAACTGGAAACCAGGCGTACACTGACCAGCACACCAATTACCAGTGAAACAGCTGCAACGATGAGCATCAGGGTTTGAAAGCCACCGGTTTCCGAGCGTACAAAATTCACCTGCTGCTGAATCTCTTCTTCCTGGTAATCAATGAATGCATTAACGTCCGCCAACCAGCGAGTATAGGCCGGAGAAACCTCCTGCAGCACCAGACTTCTGGCGGCAGCCAGTTCACCTTGCTCCAACAGATTCAGTGTCTGTTCCGTCAGCCTCACGGTTTGTTCTTCAATAGACTTAATTTCGGACAACAGATCTCTTTCTGTCTGGGTCGTATCCTCGGCACGACTGAATAGACGATCCATACGCTGTGCCGACTCCTGGTAAAAGGCATCCAGTTCTTCGATCTGCTGTAAAAACTCCTGGCGATCATCAGCAGCAGTGACCAGTACAGCATCACGAATGGCAATGGCACGATCATGCACGCTTCCACGAAAGTTAATGGCATGCCGCTGCTTGCGCGTATCCACATCATTCACCTGGGTAAGAGTGGCATCAATGCTGCCCACTTTAACCACCCCAACCAGGGTGATCACTAAAATCAGAGCCAGTACCAGGCCAAAACCCAAGTACAGCCTTTGTGCAATCGTCATGCGCCTACCTCCAAAATAACGATACAAAAACGAGATATTCTTGTACAGGAATTTTATAATCCTAACCTATCAGGAAAAATAAAAACAGCAAAGAATAGCTATCATTGAGTTAACAACTAGCTATTACTTGCTATAGGGCGGTATAAAAAAAGCCCCGAAAAACGGGGCCTGTCAGGTGTGCTTCAGAAGGGAATATCGTCGTCGATATCGTTAAAGCTGGGGGCTGCCTGACCAGGTTGTGGCTGCTGACCGGATTGAGGTTGCGCTTGGCCTGGGTAGGGTTGCTGCGGTGCCTGCTGCGGGTAGCCCTGAGGCGGGTAGCCCGGCTGGGGTTGGCTGGGTTGCTGCCCTGGTTGAGGATGGCTTGGTTGCTGGGGCGCCTGCATGGGCTGCTGGGCAGCGGGTGCAGGTTGTTGTGGCGACCTGGGCGGAGCCTGAGGTGCAGGCGCAGGCTGTTGCTGCATCGGCTGTTGTTGAGCAGGCTGGCTGTAATCCTGTGAATAGTTGCCCTGGGGTTGCTGTTGGCTATAGTCAGCGGGTGCTGAACGACCGGCATTACCATAACCCTGCTGGCCGCCCCCAGCACCATCCAGCATTTGCATTTCATTGGCCACGATTTCAGTAGTGTATTGATCGACACCCTGCTGGTTCTGCCATTTGCGCGTCTGCAGTTTGCCCTCAATGTAGACCTTACTGCCCTTTTTCAGATATTGACCGACAATTTCTGCCAAGCGACCAAAGAACACCACCCGGTGCCATTCGGTTTTTTCCTGCTTCTGGCCAGTGGCCTGGTCTGTCCACTGCTCACTGGTTGCCAGATTCACATTGGCAACCTGTTTTTGGTTTTGCGTAAAGCGGATATCCGGGTCTTGCCCCAGATTACCAATCAAGATGACTTTGTTGACGCCCCGTGCCATGATTCTTCCCCCTGGTTTGCAATCTTGTTTAGAAAAAATTCAGTAAAAATACAGCCTCAGTGGCTAGCAGCTAAAAGCTTTTCCAGCTCATCTTCATCCAGTTGACGGCGATCCAGCTTCAGGTAGCCTGTGGCCTCTTCAGCAAGAAACACCACCTCCTCAACACCCTGGATTTCCTGTAGCTGTTTTTCCAGCTCAGCCAACTGGTGGCTTTCTCTGACACCTTCTGGAAGATGAAAAACCCGGCTGGAAAGATGGCGTGGTGGACGGAAACCCAGAAGCCCCAACAACCAGAGACCCGAGGCCAGAGCTGCACTCCAGAGCAGCCAATCAGAACCCCAGTTGCTGAGTATCCAGCCCCCCAGAATACCGCCTAAAAAAGCACCCAGAAATTGTGAGGTCGAATAAACCCCCATGGCTGTGCCTTTCGCTTGTACAGGCGCCTGCTTGCTGATCAGTGACGGCAAACTGGCTTCCAACAGGTTAAAGCCGATAAAAAAGATCCACAAGCCCAGCAACAAACCCAGCCCGGACTGAGTCAAAACCACCAGCCCCAAGGCCAGCAGGGCAAAACCAACCAGCAGCATGGCTTTCATTTTCTGGCCTTTTTCACCCAGAATAATCAAGGGAATCATGGCCACAAAGCCTAATAGCATACTGCCCAGATAAATAAAGCCATGCTGTGACAGGGACCAGCCTGCCTCCAGCAATAAACCCGGCACGGCAATAAAAATCGCCGTCAGCAACAGATGTAGAAGCAAGATACTGAAATCCAGTCGCAACAGCTGGGAGTGAGTTACTACACGCTTAAGTTGAACCGGATCAATACCGGCATCCAGATGCTTACGTACCCTGGCAGGTGAAGGCACCCAACGCCATAAAACCAGCATCCCCAGACAACTCAGTATTGCAGTCAGCCAAAAGAGTCCAGACAACCCCAGCCAACCTGCCAGCCAGGGGCCCAATGCCATGGCGGCAATAAATGCCAGGCCAATACTGATGCCCACCGTGGCCATGGCCTGGGTGCGTTTCTCATCGCGGGTCAGATCGGCCAGCAGTGCCATCAGTACGCTGGCAATGGCCCCCATCCCCTGCAAGGCACGCCCGACAATCATCCCGGTCAGGCTATCGGCTTGAGCTGCAACCAGGCTACCCAAAGCAAACAAGGCCAGCCCCAGATAGATCAGTGGCTTGCGACCAAAACGATCGGAGAGCCAACCAAAGGGCAGCTGTAGCAAAGCCTGGGTAAAGCCATAGATACCGATGGCCAGACCGATGGCCATGGGCGTTGCTCCGGCAAAATCATCCAGCAGCAAAGGCATGACCGGCAAAACCATGAACAGACCCAGCATGCGCAGGCCATAGAGGCCAGCTAGTCCGCTGATTGCTCTTACTTCAATGGATGACAGGGTGTCTCTGGACATAATACGACCGCTTGAGGAAACCCGTTATTCTACCTTGCTGCTCGCTGTGCGACCACCACTAAGCCCAAGATGAAGGTTTATAGGTTATAATGTCCGGTCGCATTAACGAAGAGGTGCAAGGTGGCTCTGGACAAAATAAGTGTACGTGGGGCGCGAACCCACAACCTGAAGAATGTCTCCCTGGAGATCCCCCGCGACCAGCTCGTGGTGATTACCGGTCTTTCCGGCTCGGGAAAATCCTCTCTGGCTTTTGATACTCTCTATGCCGAAGGTCAAAGGCGCTATGTCGAGTCTCTCTCGGCTTACGCCCGCCAGTTTTTATCCATGATGGAAAAGCCGGATGTCGATCATATTGAAGGCTTGTCACCCGCCATTTCCATTGAGCAAAAATCCACCTCGCACAACCCCCGCTCCACAGTGGGCACCATTACCGAAATCTACGATTATCTTCGCCTGCTGTATGCCCGGACCGGGATTCCCCGCTGCCCTGAGCATCAGGTCACCCTGATGGCCAAAACCGTCAGTGAAATGGTCGATGAAGTGCTCAATCTACCGGAAGAGTCACGCATCCTGATCCTGGCTCCGGTGGTTGAAGACCGCAAAGGTGAGCACCTTAACCTCCTGGCTGACCTCAAGGCCCAAGGTTTTATCCGCGCCCGCATTGATGGCCGGGTTATGGAGCTGGAGGAAGCCCCCAGCCTGGATAAAAAACGCAAACACACCATCGAAGTGGTCGTGGATCGACTGAAAGTACGTGATGACCAGCAGCTCAGGCTGGCTGAATCCTTTGAAACCGCCCTGGCATTGTCCGACGGCCTGGCCGTGGTCAGTTTTATGGGAGGCGAACAGGACGACCTGTTATTTTCGGCCAATTATGCCTGCCCCCATTGCGGTTATGCCATTTCCGAGCTGGAACCGCGGATGTTTTCTTTCAATAATCCAGCCGGTGCCTGCCCCACCTGTGACGGCCTGGGTCATAAAGCTTTTTTTGATGAACAAAAACTGATTGTTTCGCCAGAACTATCTCTGGCCGAAGGCGTCATCAGAGGATGGGATCGACGCAATATTTACTACTTTGGCTTACTCAAGCATGTCAGTGCTCACTATGGCTTTGCGCTGGAAACCCCCTGGAAAGAACTTCCCAAAAAAATCCAACAGGTATTGCTGCATGGCAGTGGCCGTGAAGAGATTGATTTCAGCTACTCCAGTGACCGGGGTCGCCAAGTCATCAAGGCCCACCCTTTTGAAGGGGTGATTCCAAATCTGGAAAGGCGCTACCGGGAAACCGACTCCCAAAACTTGCGTGAAGAGCTGGCCAAGTTGCTCACCACTCACGTCTGCCCCAGCTGTGAGGGCAGCCGCTTGAAAGAAGCCTCACGCAACGTGTTTGTCGGCGAGGTTAATTTGCCGGAAGTGGTAAAAATGCCGCTGGGCGAAGCCAGTGGATACTTCAGCAGCCTCAAACTGGAAGGCCAGCGGGGTGAAATTGCTCAACGCATTCTGGTGGAAATCGTTGAACGCTTGAACTTTCTGGTTAATGTCGGGCTGGATTATCTGTCGCTGGAACGTAGCGCAGAAACTCTTTCCGGCGGTGAGGCTCAGCGGATTCGTCTGGCCAGCCAGATCGGCGCTGGACTGGTCGGGGTTATGTACATTCTGGATGAACCCTCCATTGGACTTCACCAGCGTGACAATGAACGACTGCTCAACACCCTGACTCGTCTGCGTGACCTGGGTAATACTGTGCTGGTGGTTGAGCACGATGAAGATGCCATCCGACATGCCGATCATTTGATTGATATTGGCCCGGGTGCTGGTGTGCATGGCGGACAGATTGTCGCCCAGGGAACCCCCGAAGAAGTCATGCAGGTGGAAGGCTCGATTACCGCTGACTATCTGACTGGCCGCAAGAAAATTGAAGTCCCTCAAATCCGCCACCTTTCCGAAAAAGGGCAGGAGCTGATTATTCGTGGAGCCACGGGGAATAACCTGCGTAACCTGGATGTATCGATTCCTCTGGGAGTCATGACCTGCGTCACCGGTGTATCCGGTTCCGGTAAATCCACCTTGATCAATGCCACTCTTTATCCACATGCTGCGCACGAACTGAATGGCAACAACAGCCTCACACCTCAAGACTGCAAAGCCATTGAAGGTCTGGACTTGCTCGACAAGGTCATTGACATCGACCAAAGCCCGATTGGACGCACGCCCCGCTCCAACCCGGCCACCTATACCGGAATCTTTACACCCGTCAGAGAGCTGTTTGCAGGAACCCAGGAGGCCCGTTCACGTGGCTATAAACCCGGACGTTTCAGCTTTAACGTCAAGGGCGGGCGCTGCGAGGCCTGTCAGGGCGATGGCCTGATCAAGGTGGAAATGCATTTCCTCCCTGACATTTATGTGCCCTGCGATGTCTGCAAGGCCAAGCGCTATAACCGGGAAACCCTGGAAATACGTTACAAGGGCAAGAACATCCACGAAGTGCTGGAAATGACCATTGAGGAAGCCCGTGAGTTCTTTTCTGCCGTACCCGCCGTGGCGCGTCGTCTGCAAACCCTGATGGATGTCGGGCTGTCCTATATTCGCTTGGGGCAGAGTGCAACCACTCTCTCGGGCGGTGAAGCGCAACGTGTCAAACTGGCCAGAGAACTGGCTCGACGGGACACCGGAAAAACCCTCTATATTCTTGATGAGCCGACCACCGGCTTGCATTTTGAGGATATCAAGCAGCTATTGGCGGTATTGCACCGTTTACGCGATCACGGCAATACCCTGGTCGTCATTGAACATAACCTGGATGTCATCAAAACAGCAGACTGGATTATTGACATGGGCCCCGAAGGTGGCAGAGGCGGCGGTCAAGTCATTGCCGAAGGAACACCGGAAGAGGTAGCCAGGGAACCAGCATCCTATACAGGCCACTTCCTGGCCAGAATGCTTTAGGAAAGGTACAAAAAAACCGGCCGAGGCCGGTTTTTTTATTGCTACAGGAAGCCGAAAAGCTTATTCAGCGTCTTCGTCAACCTGCGGGCGGTCAATCAGTTCCACATAGGCCATGGGAGCCTGATCACCTGTACGCAAACCACACTTGAGGATGCGAACATAACCACCCGGACGTTCGGAATAACGCTTGCCCAGATCCGAGAAAAGCTTGCCTACGGCAGCTTGGGAGCCGGTACGAGCGAATGCCAAACGACGGTTAGCAACGCTATCAACCTTGGCCAGGGTAATCAGAGGCTCGATCACACGACGCAACTCTTTTGCCTTGGGCAGGGTTGTTTTGATGACTTCATGTTCAACCAACGAAACGCTCATGTTTTTAAACATGGACTTGCGGTGGCTGCTGTTTCTGTTGAGTTTACGACCACTCTTACGATGACGCATTGTCGTTTATCCTTTCCAAACCTTGAGACTTGAAATGACGCTTAGGCACTGGCCTTATCGTCGTTCTTCAAACTGGCGGGTGGCCAGTTTTCCAACCGCATACCCAGTGACAAAGCACGGGCGGCAAGAACGTCCTTGATTTCAGTCAGGGACTTTTTACCCAAATTCGGTGTTTTCAAGAGTTCAACTTCTGTACGTTGAATCAAATCACCGATGTAGTAAATGTTCTCAGCCTTCAGGCAGTTGGCAGAACGTACGGTCAGTTCAAGGTCGTCTACCGGGCGAAGAAGCACAGGATCAATTTGATCTTCTTCTTCTTCGGGCTCTTGTTGCTTGTCTGTTTCCAGATCAACGAAGGCAGCCAGCTGTTCTTGCAAAATAGTGGCAGAACGGCGAATAGACTCTTCAGGGTCCAGTGTGCCGTCCGTTTCCAGTTCAAGAACCAGCTTGTCAAGGTCAGTACGCTGTTCAACACGAGCTGCTTCTACCGAGTAGGCAACACGCAGTACCGGACTGAAGGTAGCATCCAGTGCCAGGCGACCGATAGGACGACTTTCATCGTCATCAGACAGACGGGCATCTGCAGGCACATAGCCACGGCCTTTCTGAACACGCAGCTGCATGTTCAGTTCAGCGCCAGAATTCAGGTTGGCAATCACGAGATCAGGATTAACTATTTCCAGATCGTGATCAGCCTGAATGTCACCCGCAGTTACGGGACCAGGACCTTGTTTTTTCAGCGTCAAAACAGCTTCGTCACGGTTGAAAAGCTTGACCGCAACTTGCTTGAGGTTGAGCAGGATTTCAATTACATCTTCCTGAACACCTTCAAGTGTGCTGTATTCATGCTCGACGCCTTCGATCTCAGCTTCGACTATTGCACAGCCGGGCATGGAGGAAAGCAGGATACGACGCAGAGCATTCCCCAGGGTATGACCGAAACCACGCTCGAAAGGCTCGAGTATGATTTTTGCTCGGGTCGGACTTAAAGTCTCGACTTTGATATCTCTTGGGCGAAGAAACTCTGTCACTGAACGCTGCATAGGAACACCTGTTTGGCTGCCAGACGGTTACCCCAAGATTACTTGGAGTAAAGCTCGACGATGAGGTTTTCGTTGATTTCAGCTGAAAGATCAGTACGCTCAGGCTTGGCCTTGTAAGTACCTTCCAGCTTGTTGCCATCAACCTCGACCCAGGAAACATCAGAGCGCTGTGAAGCCAGCTGAAATGCGTTTTTGATACGCAGCTGCTGCTTGGCTTTTTCGCGCACGGCAACGACATCACCGGGCTGAACCTGATAAGACGCGACATTCACAGTCTTACCATTAACTGTTAGGGCTTTGTGGCTGACCAGCTGGCGTGCTTCAGCACGTGTGGAGCCAAAACCCATACGGTAAACCACGTTATCAAAACGTGATTCCAGCAGCTGCAGCAGGTTTTCGCCTGTTGCGCCCTTCATGCGGGCTGCTGCTTTGTAGTAGTTACGGAATTGTTTTTCCAACACACCGTACATACGACGGACTTTCTGTTTCTCGCGAAGCTGCAGACCATAGTCTGAAAGACGACTGCGACGTTGACCGTGCTGACCGGGAACCGCTTCTGATTTACACTTCTTCTCAAAAGGAGTTACACCACTTTTCAGCAGCAGATCAGTACCCTCACGACGTGAGAGCTTACACTTGGGACCTAAGTAACGTGCCATGAATCTGCCTCCTTATACGCGGCGTTTCTTCGGTGGGCGACAACCGTTGTGTGGAATCGGGGTCACATCGGTGATATTGGTGACCTTGAAACCGGCGGCGTTCAGGGCGCGAACGGCAGATTCACGGCCAGGACCAGGGCCCTTGACCATAACGTCGACATTCTTCAGACCATACTCGGCTGCCGCTGTAGCGGCACGTTCACTCGCGACTTGCGCTGCGAACGGGGTGCTCTTGCGAGAACCACGAAAACCCGAACCACCGGCAGTTGCCCAGGAAAGGGTGTTGCCCTGGCGGTCAGTTATCGTAATGATGGTGTTGTTAAAAGAGGCATGGATATGGGCGACGCCATCCACTACCGTCTTTTTAACTTTTTTACGAGTACGCGGGTTAGCCATAGTATTTTTGTTTCCTACTTATTTGCGAATAGGTTTACGCGGTCCTTTACGGGTACGCGCATTGGTTTTGGTGCGCTGACCACGAACCGGCAAGTTGCGGCGGTGGCGAATACCCCGGTTACAACCCAGATCCATCAGACGCTTGATGTTCAAAGTGGTTTCACGACGCAGATCACCTTCAACAGTGAAAGTACCTACAGTCGTTCTCAACTTATCCAACTCGTCAGTCGACAAGTCAGCAATTTTGCGGTTAGGTTCAATACCGGACTCGACACAAATCTTTTTCGCACGGGTTTTGCCCACGCCAAAGATATAGGTCAGGGAAATGACCGTGTGTTTGTTGTCCGGAATGTTGACACCAGCAATACGTGCCATTCACTTTACTCCGATTCCAAGCCGAATTATACGGCTCCAGTTTTTATGTCCATAAAGGGCGCAAAAGCTTACCCCCTGATAGAAAAAATATCAAGGGGTAAGAGGTACTTCCTTTATGGTCCTGTCCAGAATATTAACCCTGGCGCTGTTTGTGACGTGGTTCAATGCAGATAACACGAACTGAACCACGACGACGAATGATCTTACAGTTACGACAGATCTTCTTAACTGATGCACGAACTTTCATCTTCTACTCCGTTCCCTTCAGTCAGATCACCGACGGCGACCATAACCTTTAAGGTTGGCTTTCTTAAGCAAAGACTGATTCTGATACTGATGCGACATCAAGTGAGACTGCAACTGAGCCATAAAGTCCATAACCACCACGACGACAATCAGCAATGAGGTGCCGCCGACGTAGAAAGGAATATCCCAGGCAACCTGCAGAAATTGCGGCATCAGGGAAACAGCCGTAATATACATTGCCCCGAACAGGGTCAGGCGTGTTACCACCCCATCAATATACTTTGCTGTCTGATCACCAGGACGAATACCCGGCAAAAAGGCACCTGACTTTTTCAGGTTTTCAGCAATTTCCTTGGGGTTAAACATAAGTGCTGTATAAAAGAAGCAGAAGAATACAACACTGAGTGCAAAAAGCAAGATATATAAGGGAGCACCTGGCGCAAGGAGTTGGGCCAGATCCTGTAATAAACCCATGCCTTCTGTACTGCCGAACCACTGACCTATGGACGCAGGGAACAACAGGATACTGGAAGCAAAAATGGGTGGAATAACACCAGCCATATTCACTTTCAGCGGTAAATGATTGGATTGCGCTGCATACATCTGATTGCCGACCTGGCGCTTGGCGTAATTTACCGTTATACGGCGTTGGCCGCGTTCGATAAAGACGACAAAAGCCACTGTAGCAATCCCCAGAACACCGATGACCAGAAGCGGGATCAGATTCCAGGTTCCTTCGCTGCGGGCAATTTCCAGGGAACTGCCGATTGCACCCGGCAGACCGGCCACAATCCCGGAAAAGATTAACAGGGAAATACCGTTACCGATACCTCGCTCTGTGATCTGTTCACCCAGCCACATCAGAAACACTGCACCACAAACCAGAGTCGTTACCGCGACAAAGTAAAACCCGAAGTTCGCCATGTAGACGACACCACTTTGTCCTGCCAGACCCACTGACATACCGATAGCCTGCACAAAAGCCAGCCCCACTGTGCCGTAGCGAGTGTACTGGTTGATTTTGCGGCGACCGGCTTCACCTTCTTTTTTCAAAGCTTCCAGCTTAGGTGTCACTGCTGTCAGCAATTGCATGATAATCGAGGCGGAAATATAAGGCATGATGCCCAGCGCCAGGATACTCATGTTTTCAAGGGCACCACCCGAGAACATGTTGAACATGTCCAGAATAGTGCCCTTGTTCTGTTCGAAGATGGCAGCAAGCTGGTCAGGATTGATACCAGGAACGGGGACGTGAGCACCGATGCGATACACAATGATCGCAAGGATAACAAAACGTAAGCGGGCCCAGACTTCTCCGAGTCCGCTCTGATTACCTGGTATGGATCCTGGTTTAGCCATTTCGTCCTCGACTTACTTAGTCTTCGACTTTACCGCCAGCCGCTTCAATGGCCGCACGTGCACCTTTAGTGGCCTTAAGGCCCTTAACGGTGACTGCACGGTTGATTTCGCCGGACAGAATCACTTTTACATACTGAGTCGCATTTTTGATGATATCAGCAGCTTTCAGTGTTTCCAGAGTAACAACATCGCCTTCAACCAAGCCCAGCTCATGCAAGCGCACTTCAGCGCTCAAAGGCGCTTTGTGCGAAGTGAAACCAAACTTGGGCAGACGACGCTGCAAGGGCATTTGTCCGCCTTCAAAACCTGGCTTGACGCTGCCACCAGAGCGGGCTTTCAGACCCTTGTGGCCACGGCCGCCGGTTTTACCCAGACCACTGCCGATACCACGACCAACACGCCTGGCGTCAGTCTTGGAGCCCGGTGCCGGGCTCAGATCGTTCAGATGCATGACTTATGCTCCTTCAACTCGCAGCAAATAGTTGACCTTATTGATCATGCCACGTACTGCGGGAGTGTCTTCCAGTTCTACCTGGTGGCCGATACGGCGCAGACCCAACCCTTTCACACAAAGCTTGTGCTTGGGCAGAATAGAGATGGGGCTACGGACCAGAGTTACTTTAATTTTCGCCATGGTTTACCCCAGAATCTCTTCTACGGTCTTGCCGCGTTTTGCGGCTATGTCTTCTGGTGCATGCATTGCAGCCAGACCCTTAACCGTGGCACGAACCACGTTAACTGGATTGGTTGATCCGTAACACTTCGCCAGTACGTTCTGTACACCAGCCAGTTCCAATACAGCACGCATCGCACCACCGGCGATGATACCTGTACCTTCAGAGGCTGGCTGCATGAATACCTTGGAGGCACCATGCGCAGCACGTACGGGATACTGAAGTGTGGTGCCGTCCAGTTGAACGTTCACCATGTTACGGCGAGCCTGTTCCATTGCTTTTTGAATCGCAACAGGCACTTCACGTGCCTTACCACGACCAAAACCAATGCGGCCCTTGCCGTCGCCGACAACGGTCAAGGCTGTAAAGCCGAAAATACGACCACCCTTGACCACTTTGGCGACACGGTTGACCTGCACAAGTTTTTCTTGCAGGTCACCGGCAGTCTTTTCAATATTCGCCATCGTCACACCCTTTAGAATTCCAGGCCGCCTTCACGAGCCGCATCAGCCAGGGCTTTTACGCGACCATGATATTTGAAACCGCCGCGATCAAAAGCAACAGTTGCAATACCTGCAGCTTTGGCTCTTTCGGCGATCAACTTGCCAACCTTGGTGGCGGCTTCGATATTACCTGTCGCACCGCTGCGCAGACTGCTGTCCAAAGTGGAAGCGCTGGCTAAAACCTGGCCTCCATCGGCGGAAATGATCTGCGCGTAGATGTGCCGCGGAGTGCGGTTCACGCACAGGCGAATCGCACCCAGCTCGCGAATTTTGGCGCGGGCACGGCGGGCACGACGTAAACGAGATTCTTTCTTCGCGTTCATAACCCTGCCTTACTTCTTCTTGGCTTCTTTACGACGAACGAGTTCGTCGCTATAGCGGATGCCCTTGCCCTTATAGGGTTCTGGACGGCGGAAACTGCGAATCTCAGCAGCACACTGACCAAGCAATTGCTTGTCAGCACCCTTCAAAACAATCTGGGTGTTGCTGGGAGTCTCTGCAGTCACGCCGGCAGGAAGGGAGTATTCCACCGGATGGGAGAAGCCCAAGGTAAGATTAATGGTTTGCCCTTTGGCTTGTGCACGATAACCAACACCGTTGATTTCCAGAGACTTGGTAAAGCCAGTGGAAACGCCAGTCACCATATTGTTGACCAACGCACGGGTAGTACCTGCATGAGCCCAGGCAGCTCGGTTGTTAGGGTTACCAGCAGCAACCGTCACAGTATTTTCTTCAACTTGCATTTCAACCATCGGATGCAGGTTGAGCTCAAGGGAGCCATTGCTGCCCTTGACGGTTACCTTGCCTTCGTTGAGTTTCAACTCAACACCGGCTGGTAGTTCAATCGGTTTCTTTGCTACGCGGGACATTATACTCTCCCTTAGAACACGGTGCAGATGACTTCGCCACCGACACCGGCCGCACGTGCTGCGCGATCACTCATTACACCTTTAGAGGTGGACATGATCGCTACGCCCAGGCCGCCGGCAACTTTAGGCAGTTCGCTTTTGCCTTTGTAGCTACGCAAACTGGGTTTGCTGACACGTTCGATCTTCTCGATGACCGCTTTGCCTTCAAAATACTTCAAAGTCACAGTCAGTTCAGGTTTTACATCACCTTGGACCTGGAAGTCCTCGATGAAACCCTCTTCTTTAAGCACCCGGGCAACTTCGATTTTCATCTTAGAAGACGGCATGGTGACCGTCTCTTTAGTTGCCATTTGTGCATTGCGAATACGGGTTACCATATCCGCCAGGGTGTCTTGCATGCTCATTCGCTTTGCACTCCTGGATCCTAAGCTTACCAGCTGGACTTACGCAGACCAGGCACGTCACCGCGCATAGCTGCTTGGCGCAGCGCGTTGCGGCTCAGGCCGAACTTGTTATAAAAACCATGCGGACGTCCAGTGGAACGGCAGCGGTTACGCTGACGAACCGAGCTGGAATCGCGTGGCAGTTTCTGCAGTTGCTGCAATGCTACCCATTGTTCTTCTTCAGAAGAATTAGGGTTAACAATGATCGCTTTTAGCTCTGCACGCTTGGCCGCATACTTCGCGACCAGTTTATCGCGCTTAAGCTCGCGTTGAACCATGGAAACCTTCGCCATGTCTTTCCCCTTACTTCTTGAACGGGAAGCCGAGCGCAGTCAAGAGCGCACGACCTTCGTCATTGTTACGGGCAGTTGTGGTGATGGTTACGTCCAGGCCACGCACCCTGTCGACTTTATCATAGTCAATTTCAGGGAAGATGATCTGCTCACGCACACCCATGCTGTAGTTACCACGACCGTCAAAAGACTTGGGACTCAAGCCACGGAAGTCACGAATACGAGGAATCGCAACGTCCACCAGACGGTCAAGGAATTCCCACATGCGCTCGTGGCGCAGGGTTACCTTGCAACCAATTGGCCAACCTTCACGGACTTTAAAGCCAGCGATGGATTTACGAGCCTTGGTGACCACAGGCTTTTGCCCGCTCAATTTTTCCATATCAGCGACGGCGTTCTCGATCAGTTTTTTATCACTGAGTGCTTCACCAAGACCCATATTCAGGGTGATTTTGGTAACGCGTGGAACTTCCATCACATTTTTAAAACCAAACTCTTCTTTCAGCTTGGCTGCTACATCTTCACGGTAAAGCTCTTTCAATCTAGCCATGCTGTTACCTGACTTGATTAGGAGTCGATCTCAGCTTGAGTCGACTTAAAAATACGTACCTTGGAACCGTCGTCCAGGACCTTGAACCCTACTCGATCAGCTTTGCCCGTTTCTTTATTGAAAATGGCAACGTTGGAAGCATGTATGGGCGCTTCGCGCTCAATGATGCCACCAGGCTGATTGGCATAGGGGTTTGGGCGCGTGTGGCGCTTGATCATGTTCACACCGGACACTACATAACGGTTGTCCTTGAGAACACGCTTAATCGTGCCACGCTTACCCTTGTCTTTGCTTGCGATGACGATCACTTCATCGTCACGTTTAATTTTACGCATAACCGGCCTCGCTCCTTACAGCACTTCAGGTGCCAAGGAAATGATCTTCATGAACTTGTCGCCACGCAGCTCACGGGTTACCGGCCCGAAAATACGGGTGCCCATAGGTGCGTCTTTGTTATCCAGAATGACAGCAGCATTGCCGTCAAAACGAATAGCAGAGCCGTCAGGACGGCGAACCGGTGCCTTGGTGCGGACTACCACAGCCTTGAGAACCTGGCCTTTTTTCACCTTGCCACGCGGAATGGCATCTTTAACGGTGACTTTGATAATGTCACCAACACGTGCATAGCGACGGTGAGATCCACCGAGCACTTTAATACACATGACGCGACGCGCGCCGCTGTTGTCGGCAACATCCAGCATTGATTGCGTCTGAATCATTAGCTATCTCCAAACTTTAAGCGTTCAGAGCCTGAGTTCCCTCAGACCTCTTTAGCACGCTCAACAATCTCGACCAGTTTCCAGGTTTTCGTCTTAGACATCGGACGGCTTTCCTGGATGGTTACGGTGTCACCCATGCGAGCATCATTCGACTCGTCATGTGCATGTAGCTTAGTGGAGCGACGAACGTATTTTCCGTACAGAGGGTGAGCCACACTGCGCTCAACCATAACTGTTACAGTTTTATCCATTTTATCGCTGACCACCTTGCCGGTGACAGTTCTGGCTTTCTTTTCGACTTCGGCCATTTTAGTTACCTGCCTTATCGTTGAGCACGGTTTTAATCCGAGCCACATCGCGACGCAGCTGCTTGAGCAGATGTGTCTGACCCAGCTGACCAGTCACCTTGCGCATGCGCAGTTGGAACTGCTCACGCAACAGGCCTTGTAGCTGTTCATTGAGCTCGTCAGCGGATTTCTCGCGCAGTTCTTGAGCTTTCATTACATCACCGTCCGTTTAACAAAAGTTGTCGGGATAGGAAGCTTGGCACCTGCGAGGGTGAAAGCCTGGCGAGCAAGCTCTTCAGACACACCTTCAACTTCATAAAGCACCTTGCCGGGCTGGATAAGGGCGACCCAGTATTCTACGTTACCCTTACCTTTACCCATACGAACTTCCAACGGCTTTTCTGTAATCGGCTTATCAGGAAAAACTCGGATCCAAATCTTACCACCACGTTTGATGTGGCGAGTCATAGTACGACGTGCCGCCTCAATCTGGCGGGCAGTCAGACGACCACGACCTGTGGCTTTCAGACCGAATTCACCAAAGCTGACCTTATTACCGCGATTTGCCAGGCCACGGTTACGGCCAGTGTGCATCTTGCGGAATTTTGTACGCTTGGGCTGTAACATCGACTATCCCCTTACTTGGAACCTTTCTTCTTAGGCGCCTGTTGCGGCTGCTGCTTGGCAGCGTTAGCACGCACCTCTTCGATCCCGCCCAGAATTTCGCCTTTAAAGATCCACACCTTCACACCGATGACACCGTAGGTGGTGTGTGCTTCAGCAGTGGCGTAGTCGATATCAGCGCGCAGAGTGTGCAGAGGTACACGACCTTCGCGATACCACTCGGAACGAGCGATCTCTGCACCACCAAGACGTCCACCAACCTGGATCTTGATACCCTTGGCACCCAGACGCATGGCATTCTGCACAGAGCGTTTCATGGCACGACGGAACATCACACGACGCTCCAGCTGACCAGCCACACTTTGTGCAACCAGAGCTGCATCCAGCTCAGGCTTACGGACTTCTTCGATGTTGATGTGCACGGGCACACCCATCATGTCAGACACATCCTTGCGCAGACGATCAACGTCTTCACCTTTTTTGCCAATCACGATGCCGGGGCGGGCGGTGTGAATGGTGATACGAGCGTTGTTAGCAGGACGCTCGATCTGGATGCGGCTGACAGCGGCTTGCTTGAGACGCGCTTCAAGGAAGCTGCGAACCTGCAAGTCATTGTTAAGCTTGTCGGCATAGGCCGGGCCTTCAGCATACCAAGTTGAGGTATGATCTTTGACGATACCCAACCGAATGCCAGTAGGATTGACTTTCTGACCCATCGGGTGACTCCTTACCGGTCTGCAACCTTGACGGTGATATGGCAAGTGCGCTTGAGAATGCGATCAGCACGACCCTTGGCACGCGGTTTAATGCGTTTCATGGTCATACCTTCATCTACCATTACGGTAGAGACACGCAGTTCATCAATATCAGCACCTTCGTTATGCTCCGCGTTTGCAATTGCAGACTCGAGAACTTTTTTAACCAGCGTTGCAGCTTTCTTAGGGCTGAATGCAAGCAGGTTAAGTGCATCCGCAACCTTCTTGCCACGCACCTGATCAGCAACCAAGCGCGCCTTCTGTGCGGACAGACGGGCACCACGCATTTTAGCGGCGACTTCCATCATTACCTCCTGGATTAGCGCTTGGCTTTCTTGTCAGCTGAATGACCGCGATAAGTGCGGGTAGCAGCAAATTCACCCAGCTTGTGACCGACCATCTCTTCAGTGATGTAAACCGGTACATGCTGGCGTCCATTGTGGACTGCGATCGTAAGGCCGATCATATCTGGAATGATCATTGAACGACGAGACCAGGTTTTAATTGGTTTCTTGTCTTTGCCTTCAACCGCGACTTCCACTTTCTTCAACAGATGAAGGTCAATGAAAGGACCTTTCTTCAGTGAACGAGGCACAGCGGTATCCCCTTATTCGTTATTTCGCTTTACGGCGACGAACAATCAGATTGTTAGTACGCTTGTTTTTGCGAGTTTTGTAACCCTTGGTTGGCACACCCCAAGGCGTAGTTGGGTGTTTACCCATGTTGCGTCCTTCGCCACCACCGTGCGGGTGGTCAACGGGGTTCATGGCGGTACCACGAACGGTAGGACGGACACCACGCCAGCGAGTTGCACCCGCTTTACCCAATACACGCAGACTGTTTTCTGAGTTGCTTACTTCGCCCAGAGTGGCGCGGCAATCAACCAAAACTTTGCGGGTTTCCCCGGAGCGCAAACGCAGAGTCGCGTAGGCACCTTCACGGGCAACCAGCTGGGCAGAAGTACCGGCAGAACGTGCCATTTGGGCACCTTTACCAGGCTTCAGCTCAATGCAGTGTACTGTGGAACCCAGCGGCATATTACGCAGTGGCAGAGTGTTACCCACCTTGATGGGTGAATCCATACCCGACTGAATACGGTCACCTGCCTTCAAACCCTTGGGAGCGATAATGTAACGACGCTCACCATCCAGGTATTTGATCAGAGCAATGTGCGCTGTGCGGTTAGGATCATATTCCAGACGCTCAACGATACCACCGACACCATCTTTATTGCGTTTGAAATCAACAATACGATAATGCTGACGATGACCACCACCGATGTGGCGAGTGGTTATGCGTCCATTGTTGTTGCGGCCGCCAGACTTGCGTTTAGTATCCAACAAAGGCGCATGTGGAGCACCCTTGTGCAGATCCTTGTGCACCACCTTGACCAGGTGGCGGCGACCGGGTGAAGTCGGCTTAGCTTTCATAACTGCCATGATTCAACCCCTTGCCTTATTCCGCGTCAGCGAAATCGATCGCTTGACCTTCCGCCAGGCTGACATAAGCCTTGCGAAAACCTTTGCGACGTCCGAGACCGTGAAGAGTGCGTCGGGTTTTACCTTTGGTGTTCAGAACACTCACGGCTTCAACCTTGACATCAAACAGTTGCTCGACAGCCTTTTTGATTTCAGGCTTAGTCGCATCTGAAGCTACTTTGAATACATACTGAGTTTTTTCATCAGCAAGTACCGCAGCTTTCTCAGTCATATGTGGACCGAGCAGCACTTTGTATAGGCGCTCCTGATTCATCCCAATTTCTCCTCGAACTGACGCAGGGCTGGCACTGTGACCAGTACGTTTTCGTAGGCGATCAGGCTAACAGGATCGGCAGCTTTGGCTTCAATCACATCAACGTGTGGCAAGTTACGCGCTGCGAGGTAGAGATCGCTGTTCAACTCGGAAGTAACGATCAACACCTTTTCCAACTTCATTTCTGAAAGTTTGGCAGCCAGCAGCTTGGTTTTGGGAGCTTCTACAGAGAAGTCTTCCACAGCAACCAGACGGTCTTGACGCGCCAGTTCAGAAAGAATGGAACGCATCGCAGAGCGATACATTTTCTTGTTCACTTTTTGTGAATGATCTTGAGGGCGGGCCGCAAAAGTAACGCCACCTTTCCGCCAGATCGGAGAAGACGCAGTACCGGCACGTGCACGGCCAGTACCTTTTTGACGCCAGGGTTTTTTACCACCACCACTGACATCAGCGCGATTCTTCTGAGCACGAGTGCCTTGGCGGGCACCGGCCATATAGGCAACGACGACCTGGTGTACCAGGGCTTCGTTGAATTCTTTTCCAAAGGTCGCATCGGATACTTCGACAGTACCCTGAGCTCCGGCAAGATTCAGGTTCATGTGTCTCTATCCTCTTAGCTGCGAGCCTTGACCGCCGGACGAACGATAACGTCACTACCGGTGGCACCAGGCACAGCGCCTTTTACCAGCAGCAGATTACGCTCTTCGTCGACACGGACGACTTCCAGGGATTGCACGGTGACACGCTCATTACCCATTTGACCTGCCATTTTTTTGCCTTTAAAGACACGACCAGGTGTTTGGTTCTGGCCAATAGAGCCAGGAGCGCGGTGAGAAAGAGAGTTACCGTGGGTAGCATCCTGAGTACGGAAGTTCCAGCGCTTAACAGCACCTTGGAAGCCCTTACCTTTGGATGTGCCGGTCACGTCAATTTCCTGACCAGCTTCAAACAGGCTTACAGTCAGTTCAGAGCCCACTTCGGGAGCGTCCTGACCTTCAGCGAGAGGAAATTCACGCAGCAAACGACCTGCTTCAACACCCGCTTTGGCAAAGTGGCCAGCCTGGGGTTTACTTAGGTGTTTGGCTTTACGTGAACCAGCAGTAACCTGTACAGCGGCATAACCGTCTGCTTCCAGATTACGGATCTGTGTTACTCGGTTAGGAGTCACTTCTATAACGGTGACAGGTATAGAAACACCGTCTTCGGTGAAAATACGGGTCATACCGCTTTTCTTACCGACTAAACCAAGAGCCATTTTTATGTCTCCTATCAGTGTACGGGGCTATCACCCGCTATGGCTGCCTTTTTCAGAGCATTCCACTATCTCAATTGTATTGCGTCTCGCGACGCGAACCACTTAGTGTATCAGCAGGTATTAACCCAGACTGATTTGTACATCAACACCAGCAGCCAGCTCGAGCTTCATCAAGGCGTCAACTGTTTTTTCAGTTGGCTCAACGATATCCAGTACACGCTTGTGGGTACGGATCTCATACTGGTCACGGGCATCTTTATTTACGTGCGGAGAAATCAGCACAGTAAATTTTTCTTTGCGAGTCGGCAAAGGAATCGGACCCTTGATCTGAGCACCAGTGCGCTTGGCTGTTTCAACTATCTCCAGCGCTGACTGATCGATCAGACGGTGATCAAACGATTTCAGCCGAATACGGATTTTCTGGTCTTGCATTATCCAATGCTCCGATACGGACTCTATGATGCAGACATCTGCACTGCACCTAAAAAAGGAGCAGCATTATAGTGCTGCGTTAAACAAGAAGTCAAATCTTGTTGGCAAGATTTATACAACAAAGAGGGCCTCCCCAGGGAGACCCTCTTTCAGGTACTCAGTTACAGCTCAAGATTACTCGATAATCTTGGCTACAACACCAGCACCTACAGTGCGGCCACCTTCACGAATCGCAAAGCGCAGGCCGTCATCCATCGCGATAGGAGCGATCAGAGTTACAACCAGCTTGACGTTGTCGCCAGGCATAACCATTTCGGTGCCTTCAGGCAGTTCACAAGAGCCGGTCACGTCAGTTGTACGGAAGTAGAACTGTGGACGATAACCCTTGAAGAAAGGCGTGTGACGGCCACCTTCGTCTTTGGACAGAATATAGACTTCTGCTTCAAAAACGGTGTGTGGAGTGATGGAGCCTGGCTTGGCCAGAACCTGACCACGCTGAACGTCATCACGTTTGGTGCCACGCAACAGAGCGCCAATGTTCTCACCAGCACGACCTTCATCGAGCAGTTTGCGGAACATTTCCACACCAGTACAAACAGTTTTGGTGGTGTCAACGATACCAACGATTTCGATTTCTTCGCCAGTTTTGATAACGCCACGCTCAACACGACCGGTTACAACAGTACCGCGACCGGAGATGGAGAAAACATCTTCAATAGGCATCAGGAACGGCTGATCGATAGCGCGCTCTGGCTCAGGGATGTAATCATCCAGGGCTTCAACCAGCTTTTTGACAGCTGTAGTACCCATTTCGTTGTCGTCTTTACCTTCCAGCGCCATCAGTGCAGAACCGATGATGATGGGGGTATCGTCGCCTGGGAAGTCATAGTCGGAAAGAAGTTCACGAACTTCCATTTCAACCAGTTCCAGCAGCTCTTCATCATCAACCATATCGGCTTTGTTCATGAAGACAACGATGTAAGGAACGCCAACCTGACGAGACAGCAGGATGTGCTCACGCGTCTGAGGCATGGGGCCATCAGCTGCGGAACAAACCAGGATGGCACCATCCATCTGAGCCGCACCAGTGATCATGTTTTTAACATAGTCAGCGTGGCCTGGGCAGTCGACGTGTGCATAGTGACGAGTTGGAGAGTCATACTCAACGTGAGAAGTCGCGATAGTGATACCACGCTCTTTCTCCTCAGGTGCATTATCGATACCGTCAAAAGCAACGGATGCGCCTGAACCCCAAACTTCGTGACATACACGAGTCAGAGCAGCAGTCAGGGTAGTTTTACCATGGTCAACGTGACCAATGGTGCCAACGTTTACGTGCGGTTTATTACGTTCAAATTTTTCTTTAGCCACAACGATAACCTCTTCAGTTAACGGCAGAATTTATAAATTACTTGTGATTGATCACGGCTTCTACGATGCTAGACGGTGCTTCTGCATACTCAGAAAACTCCATTGAGTAGCTAGCACGGCCCTGGGTCGCAGAGCGCAGGTCGGTTGCATAACCAAACATCTCGCCCAGCGGTACCTGGGCACGAATAACCTTGCCAGCTGGCAAGTCTTCCATACCCTGCACCAGGCCACGACGGCGGTTAAGATCGCCCATGACGTCGCCCATGTAGTCTTCAGGGGTTACCACTTCGACCTTCATCATAGGTTCCAGCAGTACCGCACCTGCTTTTTTGGCGCCTTCCTTGATTGCCATGGAGCCGGCAATCTTAAAGGCCATTTCGTTAGAGTCAACGTCGTGGTAGGAACCATCATAGAGGGTAACCTTAACGTCGATCATTGGGTAGCCAGCCAATACACCGTTCTGCAACTGTTCAAAACAGCCTTTATCGACAGAAGAAATGTATTCACGTGGAACCACACCACCAACGATTTCATTAACGAACTCGTAATACTTCTCGCCATCTTCACCCTTGTCGGTGAGCGGCTCGATTTTCAGCCAAACATGGCCATACTGACCGCGACCACCAGACTGACGAACAAATTTACCTTCTTGTTCAACTGTCTTGCGAATGGATTCGCGATAAGCAACCTGCGGCTTACCGATGTTCGCTTCAACCTTGAATTCGCGACGCATGCGGTCAACAAGGATGTCCAGGTGCAGCTCACCCATACCGGAGATAATGGTCTGACCAGACTCTTCATCCGTTTTAACACGGAAAGAAGGATCTTCTTGAGCCAGCTTGCCTAGAGCAATACCCATTTTTTCCTGATCTGCTTTCGACTTGGGTTCAACCGCAACCGAAATAACAGGATCGGGGAATTCCATGCGCTCCAGAACGATTTTGTGATCTGGGTTACACAGGGTGTCACCAGTAGTGACATCTTTAAGGCCAACACAGGCCGCGATGTCACCCGCGCGAACTTCCTTGATCTCTTCGCGGTTATTAGCGTGCATCTGAACCAGACGACCAACACGCTCTTTCTTTTGACGAACCGAGTTATATACACCCATGCCGGTTTCCAGAACACCAGAATAAACACGGATATAAGTCAGGGTGCCAACAAAGGGGTCGGTTGCGATTTTAAATGCCAAAGCCGAGAAAGGCTCTTTGTCATCCACTGGGCGCGTGCCCACTGAACCATCTTCTAACTCACCTTCGATGGCTGCAACTTCATCAGGTGCCGGCAGGTATTCAACAACTGCATCCAGCATGGCCTGAACGCCTTTGTTTTTGAAGGCAGAGCCACACATGGCCAGAACGATTTCATTGGCAATAACGCGCTGACGCAGACCAGCCTTGATCTCTTCAGTGGTCAGCTCGCCACCTTCAAGATACTTATCCATCAACTCTTCATTGGCTTCTGCTGCAGCTTCGATCATTTCTTCACGATGCTTCTCTGCATTCTCTAGAAGCTCTGCTGGAATATCACGAAGTTCAAAGGTCGTTCCCTTATCTTCCTCATTCCAGTAGATGGCTTTCATGCGAACCAGGTCGATAACACCTTCAAATTCGTCTTCAGCACCAATAGGCAGCTGGATAGGAACCGGGATTGCTGCCAGGCGAGTTCTAATCTGCTCGACAACACGTTCAAAGTCCGCGCCAGAACGGTCCATCTTGTTGACGAAAACCAGGCGTGGAACTTCGTATTTATTAGCTTGACGCCAAACGGTTTCTGACTGGGGCTCAACACCGGAAGAACCACAGAAAACCACGACTGCACCATCGAGTACACGCAGTGAACGCTCAACTTCAATGGTGAAGTCAACGTGCCCAGGGGTGTCGATGATGTTAACGCGGTGTTCATCAAACTGATGATCCATACCACTCCAGAAGGTGGTTACAGCAGCAGAGGTAATGGTAATACCCCGCTCCTGCTCCTGCTCCATCCAGTCAGTGGTGGATGCACCATCGTGGGTTTCACCCAATTTATGGTTAACACCGGTATAAAATAGAATCCGCTCAGTCGCCGTGGTTTTACCTGCATCCACGTGGGCGCAGATACCAATGTTGCGATAGCGTTTAATAGGGGTTTTACGTGCCACTTGGGGCCTCCCTTAGAAGCGGTAGTGAGAAAATGCTTTGTTGGCTTCGGCCATGCGGTGCACATCTTCACGCTTCTTAACGGCTGCACCTTTACCTTCTGAGGCATCCATAACCTCACCTGCCAGACGCAGATCCATGGACTTCTCGCCACGCTTACGGGCAAAGTCCACCAACCAGCGCATTGCCAGCGCATTACGGCGCGAAGGACGAACTTCTACGGGCACCTGATAGGTAGCACCGCCAACACGACGTGATTTAACTTCCACAAGCGGCTGAATGGTTTCCAAGGCTTTCTCGAAAACTTCCAGGGGATCTTTCTTGGTGCGTTCTTCCACTTTGCTCAGCGCGCCATAGACAATACGCTCAGCAACGGATTTTTTGCCGCTTTCCATCACGTGGTTCATAAACTTGGCCAAACGCTCACTTCCGTACTTAGGATCTGGAAGTACATCGCGTTTTGCCGCAACTCTTCTTCTTGGCATGATAAGCCCTCAAAACGGTCTTCAGGTAACCCCAGGACACCAAATATAATCTAACGGCCTGGCCTTACTCTTATCAGACGGTGGTTAAAAAATTATTTAGGACGCTTGGCGCCGTATTTGGAACGACCCTGCCTACGATCCTGAACACCAGAGGTATCCAGAGCACCGCGCACGGTGTGATAACGCACACCGGGAAGGTCTTTTACACGACCGCCACGAATCAGAACAACCGAGTGCTCCTGAAGGTTATGACCTTCACCGCCAATGTACGAAGAAACTTCGAAACCATTGGTCAGACGCACACGACAGACTTTACGCAGTGCCGAGTTAGGTTTTTTAGGGGTAGTCGTGTAAACACGAGTACATACGCCACGCCTTTGTGGACAAGCCTGAAGTGCGGGAACGTCACTCTTGGCTACTTTCCGTTTACGTGGCTTGCGAACCAACTGATTAACTGTTGCCATGCAAGCAAACTCCAATGTCTGTTTCAGCACTCAAGGTGCTTCAACTAGGCAGATTTCTGATATTACAAAATGGATAGACGCACCTATCCCCTCATTTAAGGAAGCGCATTCTACGGTTACTCGGTAGATAAGGTCAATACTTGCAGGCTATTTCCTGCAAATACTGACCTTTTGCGCTCTATTCCTCGTCCTGATCCAGTGCTGAAAGCTCACTGGTCAAAGCTGCTTCAACATCACTGGCACTGGGTCCGGCCAATACTGCTTCCTGATCTTCACGACGGCGCTTGCGCTGGGCGTGATAAGTCAGTCCCGTACCGGCGGGAATCAAGCGACCCACAACAACGTTTTCCTTCAAACCGCGCAAATAATCCTTCTTGCCGTTCACCGCTGCTTCTGTAAGAACTCGCGTTGTTTCCTGGAACGAAGCCGCGGAAATAAAGGATTCGGTTGCCAGTGAGGCCTTGGTGATACCCAAAAGCAGGCGATTGAATTTGGCAGGGAATTTATCAGTCGCATTCAGGCGTTCGTTTTCTGCAATCGCCTTGAAGTACTCGACCTGTTCACCACCAATAAAGCTGGAATCACCTGGATCGGTAATCTCAACCTTGCGCAGCATCTGGCGCACAATCACCTCAATGTGCTTATCGTTGATGCCTACACCCTGGAGACGATATACATCCTGAACTTCTGTGGTGATGTATTTGGCCAGCTCACTGACACCCAGCAGACGCAGGATATCGTGTGGATTGGATGGGCCATCCGAAATCACTTCACCGCGTTCAACCGTTTCACCTTCGAACACGTTGATTTTACGCCACTTGGGTATCAGGGTTTCTACCGGATCTCCACCATCATTCGGTGTAATTACAATACGCTGCTTGCCCTTGGTTTCCTTACCCAGAGAGATAGTACCGGTAATTTCTGCCAGCACGGACGGCTCTTTGGGCTTACGCGCTTCAAAGAGGTCAGCAACACGTGGCAGACCACCGGTAATATCCTTGTTACCACTGCTTTCCTGCGGAATACGCGCAATAACCTGACCAACCTTGACCTCAGACCGGTCCTCAATCGTTACAACGGCTTTACCGGGCATCATGTACTGAACAGGCGTCTGACTGCCAGGCAGGGTAATCTCTTTGCCGTTGGCATCCAGCAGCAACAACATGGGACGCTTGTCCTTACCGGCTGCAGGGCGATGCTGTGTCTCGATGATTTCAATGGAGGACAGCCCCGTCAAATCATCAATGTTGCGATTGATGGTAATACCATCTTCCAAATCACTGAACTGAACGCGACCAGCAACTTCTGCAACAATTGGGTGAGTGTGCGGATCCCATTTGGCTACCACCTGGCCAGCCTCAACCTGATCGCCATCGTGGACACTGATTTCAGCACCATAAGGCAGTTTGTAGAACTCACGTTCACGACCCTGCGAATCAGCAACCGCCAGGGCGCCGGAACGGGAAACCGCAATCAACTTGCCATCTTCACGGTCAACGACCTTGATGTTATGGAAGCGAACCTTGCCACCGTGTTTCACCTGGACACTGTCTGTTGCCGAGGCGCGCGATGCTGCACCACCGATGTGGAAAGTACGCATGGTCAACTGAGTGCCCGGCTCACCGATGGACTGGGCAGCAATAACACCCACAGCCTCGCCAACATTGACCTGATGGCCACGGGCCAGATCACGACCATAGCACTTCGAGCAGACGCCATAGCGAGTATCACAAGTGATCGCCGAGCGTACTACTATCTCGTCCACACTCAGTGTATCCAGACGGCTGCACCATTTTTCATCCAGCAGCGTACCCTTGGCGATAACCACTTCGCCGGTGTCGGCACTGATGACATCACGTGCAACCACACGACCCAGAACGCGCTGGGACAGAGGCACGATGATATCGCCACCCTCAATGATGGGGTGCATCACCAAGCCTTCTTCGGTGCCACAATCTTCTTCTGTGACAACAAGATCCTGGGCAACATCCACCAGACGACGAGTCAGGTAACCCGAGTTGGCTGTTTTCAATGCCGTATCCGCCAGACCTTTACGAGCACCGTGGGTAGAGATGAAGTACTGGAGTACGTTCAGACCTTCACGGAAGTTGGCAACAATGGGTGTCTCGATGATGGAGCCATCGGGCTTGGCCATAAGACCACGCATACCGGCCAGCTGGCGAATCTGGGCAGCAGAACCACGAGCACCTGAGTCAGCCATGATGAAGACACTATTGAAAGAGTCCTGCTCATGCTCAACTCCTTTGCTGTCAACCGCCTTCTCCTTGGAGATACCGACCATCATGGCCTTGGCAACCTTATCATTGGCTTTCGACCAGATATCGATCACCTTGTTGTACTTCTCACCCTGGGTTACCAGACCGGAAGCAAACTGCTGTTCAATCTGCTTAACTTCGGCTTCAGCTTCAGTAACGATTTCCGCTTTAGCTTCAGGAATAACAAAATCATTGACGCCGATCGAACAGCCTGACCAGGTCGCATAACGGAAGCCGGTATACATCAGCTGGTCAGCAAAGATAACCGTATCTTTGAGGCCCACCCGACGGTAGGCTTCGTTAATTAGGCGAGAAATTGCTTTTTTGTTGAGAGGCAGGTTAACCAGCTCAAAAGGCAGCCCCTTGGGAATGATCCTGAACAACAGCGCACGACCTACCGTGGTATCGGCCAGGAAAGTTCTGCTGACTGGCTCACCTTCAATTTCTTTCACGGTTTCATGAACGCGCACTTTAACGCGGGCATGCAAACTCAGGTTGCCTGTCGCATAACCGCGCTCGGCTTCATCCATACCACTCAGGATACGACCTTCACCCTGGGCACCGATTTTTTCACGGGTCATGTAGTAAAGACCCAGAACCACGTCCTGCGAAGGAACAATGATCGGCTCACCATTGGAAGGTGAAAGGACATTATTGGTGGACAGCATCAACGCACGGGCTTCCAGCTGCGCTTCCAGGGTCAGCGGTACGTGTACAGCCATCTGGTCACCATCAAAGTCGGCGTTATAGGCCGCACAAACCAGAGGATGCAGCTGAATGGCTTTACCTTCGATCAGAACCGGTTCAAAAGCCTGAATGCCCAAACGGTGCAGGGTTGGCGCGCGGTTCAGCATCACGGGGTGCTGGCGAATCACTTCAGCCAGGATATCCCATACCTCAGGCAATTCACGTTCTACCATCTTTTTTGCTGCTTTGATGGTGGTTGCCAGGCCACGTGCTTCGAGCTTGGCAAAGATGAAGGGCTTGAAGAGCTCAAGAGCCATTTTCTTGGGCAGACCACACTGATGCAGACGCAGTGTTGGGCCCACGGTGATAACCGAACGACCTGAGTAATCAACACGTTTACCCAGCAGGTTCTGACGGAAACGACCCTGCTTACCTTTGATCATATCAGCCAAAGATTTCAGAGGACGCTTGTTAGTACCGGTAATCGCACGACCACGACGACCGTTATCCAGCAATGCATCCACAGCTTCCTGCAGCATACGTTTTTCATTGCGAACAATGATGTCGGGAGCATTCAGCTCCAGCAGGCGCTTGAGGCGATTGTTACGGTTGATCACACGACGGTAAAGGTCGTTAAGATCAGAGGTTGCAAAGCGACCACCATCCAAAGGCACAAGAGGACGCAGATCCGGTGGCAGGACTGGCAGAACTTCCATCACCATCCAGCCAGGACGGTTGGAGGAATCGCGGAAGGCTTCAAGGATCTTCAGGCGCTTGGTCAGCTTCTTCATCTTCGTTTCAGATGAAGTCTGTGGAATTTCTTCGCGAATCGTCTGAATTTCATCATCCAGATCGATGTCGTTTAACAGCGCCTGAACTGCTTCAGCACCCATGCGGGCATCAAAGTCATCACCAAACTCTTCCAAGGCATCAAAGTACTGCTCGTCATTCAGCAGCTGGCCTTTCTCCAGAGTGGTCATCCCTGGATCAATCACGATAAAGCTCTCGAAATACAGAACTCTCTCAATATCCCGCAGGGTCATGTCCATCATCAGACCAATACGGGATGGTAGGGACTTCAGGAACCAGATGTGGGCAACCGGTGAAGCCAGGTCGATATGACCCATACGCTCACGGCGCACTTTGGCCTGCGTGACTTCAACGCCACATTTCTCACAAATGATGCCACGATGCTTCATGCGCTTATATTTGCCGCACAAGCATTCGTAATCCTTGACCGGGCCAAAGATTTTGGCACAAAACAGACCGTCACGCTCAGGCTTGAACGTACGATAGTTGATCGTTTCTGGCTTTTTGACTTCACCAAAGGACCAGGAACGTATCATGTCCGGTGAAGCCAGCGAGATCTTAAGGGATTCAAATTCCTCAGGTTGACCCTGAGTACGCAATACATTGACTAGGTCTTTCATCAGCCGCAGCTCCCGTTGGAGTTACGGCGGGCCACCTGGGCCCGCCGGCACTTTCTACTCTAGCCCCGCGAGGGGGTTCCCCGGATATCAGACTGGGGTATTAATATTCAAGGTCGATATCGATCGCCAGAGAACGTATTTCTTTAATCAGAACGTTGAAGGATTCAGGCATGCCTGGATCCATCTTGTGATTGCCGTCCACGATGTTTTTGTACATTTTGGTACGACCATTCACGTCATCTGATTTAACCGTCAGCATTTCCTGCAAGCTGTGCGCAGCACCGTAGGCTTCCAGTGCCCAGACTTCCATTTCACCGAAACGCTGGCCACCGAATTGCGCCTTACCACCCAGTGGTTGCTGGGTAACCAGACTGTAGGAACCCGTTGAGCGAGCATGCATCTTGTCATCAACCAGGTGGTTGAGCTTCAGCATGTACATGTAGCCAACGGTTACCGGACGGTCAAACTTGTCGCCAGTACGGCCATCATAGAGATCCATCTGACCACTGCGCGGTAAACCGCCTAGCTCCAGCATCGCTTTGATTTCATGCTCTTTGGCACCATCAAAAACGGCTGTTGCCATGGGCACACCTTTTTTAAGGTTGTGGGCCAGCTCAATGACTTCTTCATCGCTGAAGGCATCCAAATCTTCCTTATTCTTGCCGCCCAACTGGTTGTAAACCTGTTCCAGAAAGCTGCGGATCTCATTGACTTGCGCTGCACGTTCAACAGCCAACATTTCTTCAATACGCTCGCCCAGGCCTTTAGCAGCCAGGCCAAGGTGGGTTTCCAACACCTGACCCACGTTCATGCGTGAAGGTACGCCCAGCGGGTTGAGCACCACGTCAACCGGAATGCCTTTTTCGTTATAAGGCATGTCTTCTACCGGCATAATCGCAGAGATAACACCCTTGTTACCATGACGACCAGCCATCTTGTCACCAGGCTGAATACGGCGTTTAACGGCAACATAAACCTTGACAATTTTCAGGACGCCGGGAGCAAGATCATCACCCTGCTGCAGTTTACGCTTCTTGTCTTCGAACTTTTCTTCCATGATGTTCTTGCGCTCATCCAGCTGTTGCTGGGCCTGAGCAAGAAGCTCATTCAAAGCCTCATCCTGCATGCGCAACTTGAACCACTGTACATTAGGTAGTTCTTTCAGGTATTCCGCCGTAATGCGCTCATTTTTGGAAAGGTTAGGGCCACCATTGACGGGCTGACCTTCCAAGGCATTATAAAGACGAGTAAAGGTCGCTTCCTCAGCAATCCGATACTCTTCTTTAAGGTCCTTGCGAACCTCATCCAGCTGCATTTGTTCAATGGACAGAGCACGTTTGTCTTTCTCCACACCATCACGAGTAAAGACCTGGACATCAATAACGGTACCCTTCATGCCCGTAGAAACGCGCAAAGAAGTGTCCTTAACGTCAGAAGCCTTTTCCCCGAAGATAGCACGCAGCAATTTCTCTTCTGGCGTCAGTTGGGTTTCACCCTTGGGAGTGACCTTACCCACCAGAATATCACCAGGGCCGACTTCAGCACCGATATAAACGATGCCTGAGTCATCCAACTTGGAAAGTGCCGACTCACCCACATTGGGAATATCGGAAGTGACTTCTTCTGAGCCCAGCTTGGTGTCCCGCGAGACACAAGTCATTTCCTGAATGTGGATCGAGGTGAAACGGTCTTCTTCCACAACTCTTTCTGAAACCAAAATCGAGTCTTCGAAGTTGAAGCCATTCCAGGGCATGAAGGCGATACGCATATTCTGACCCAAAGCCAGCTCACCCATATCCACGGAAGGACCATCAGCCAGAATATCGCCTCTGGTAATCTTGTCACCCGGTTTGACAATCGGGCGTTGATTGATACAGGTGTTCTGATTGGAGCGGGTGTACTTGGTCAGGTTGTAGATATCAATACCTGCTTCACCACCAATCAGCTCATCTTCGTTGATCCGTACGACAATACGCGATGCATCAACTGAGTCCACAACACCGCCACGCAGGGCAACAGCACAGACACCTGAATCACGGGCCACAAAACGCTCCATACCGGTACCGACCAAAGGCTTGTCAGCCTTAAGGGTTGGTACAGCCTGGCGCTGCATGTTGGAGCCCATCAAGGCCCTGTTGGCATCATCATGCTCAAGGAACGGAATCAAGGAAGCCGCCACGGAAACCACCTGGCGAGGTGAAACATCCATGAGTGTGACATGATCTGGTGTTACAAAAGTGGTATCACCTTTATGACGAACCTGAACCAGCTCATCAACCAACTCACCTTCTTCGTTCAGTTTGGCGGATGCCTGGGCAATAACAAACTGGCCTTCTTCAATAGCCGACAAGTAAACCACTTCCTCGGTCACCTTACTGTCCACAACCTTACGGTAAGGTGTTTCCAGGAAACCGTAGGAGTTGGTGCGAGCATAGGTGGCCAGGGAGTTGATCAGACCGATGTTGGGGCCTTCAGGCGTCTCGATGGGACAAACGCGACCATAGTGAGTCGGATGCACGTCACGTACTTCAAAGCCTGCGCGCTCACGGGTCAGACCACCTGGGCCCAAAGCTGAAACACGGCGTTTGTGAGTCACTTCTGACAGTGGATTATTCTGATCCATGAACTGAGACAGCTGGCTGGAGCCAAAGAACTCCTTAACAGCAGCAGCAACAGGCTTGGCATTGATCAGATCCTGGGGCATCAGCCCTTCACTTTCAGCCAGAGAAAGGCGTTCTTTAACGGCTCTTTCCACGCGCACCAAACCAACACGGAACTGGTTTTCGGCCATCTCACCTACAGAACGGATACGGCGGTTACCCAGGTGGTCGATATCATCCACATCACCCTTGCCGTTACGAATACTCAAGAGTTCACGCATAACATCGATGATGTCATCATGCTCTAGAATCGTAGAACCAGTGTCCCCTTCACGACGCAAGCGGCGGTTGAACTTCATTCGACCGACGACAGAAAGATCATAGCGATCTTCAGAGAAGAAAAGGTTCGAAAACAGGCTTTCCGCTGCTTCTTTAGTGGGCGGTTCGCCGGGGCGCATCATGCGATAAATCTCAACCAGAGCCTCCAGCTGAGATCGAGTCGGATCAGCCTTCAGGGTGTCCGACATGAAGGGACCACAGTCCAAATCATTGGTGTAGAGGGCTTCAAAACTGTTGATTTTGGCTTCGGCCAGCTTGGCCAATACTTCCGCACTAATCTCAGTATTGCACTCGGTAATCAGTTCACCGGTTGACGGGTCAACGATATCTTTGGCCAGAACCTTGCCAAAAAGATATTCAGCAGGCACAGCCAGGCGGTTAATTCCGGCCTTTTCAATCTGACGTATGTGCTTTTGGGTAATACGGCGGTCTTTTTCAACAATAACCTTGCCGTCATTATCCAGAATTTCAAAAGAAGACGTTTCACTACGCAGGCGTGAAGGTACCAAATCGACTGAGAAACCTTCCCTTTCCATATAGAAAGTACTGGTTTCAAAGAACATATCCAGAATTTGTTCAGCAGTATAACCCAAAGCTCGCAGCAGTATGCTTGCAGGAAGCTTGCGGCGACGGTCAATACGAACAAACACCAGATCCTTGGGATCAAATTCAAAATCCAGCCAGGAGCCACGGTAAGGAATGATCCGAGCAGAATATAGCAGCTTACCGGAGGAGTGGGTTTTACCCCGGTCATGGTCAAAGAATACACCAGGCGAACGGTGCAGCTGAGAGACAATAACCCGTTCAGTACCATTGATAACGAAGGTACCGTTTTCAGTCATGAGTGGCATTTCACCCATGTAGACTTCTTGTTCCTTAATGTCCTTAATCGCCTTGTTGGGCGAATCCTTGTCATAGATTACCAGACGCACTTTTACACGCAGGGGTGCAGCGTAGGTTACACCACGCAGAATACACTCCTTGACGTCAAACGCCGGGGTTCCAAGACGGTAGCTTACATACTCAAGCGCTGCATTGCCTGAGTAGCTCTCGATAGGGAACACGGACTGAAATGCAGCATGCAAACCAGTTTCAGTACGCGTATCACCAGCTTTATCCTCTTGAAGGAACTGGCGATAGGAGTCCAGTTGTATTGCCAGTAAGTATGGAACATCCATTACTACCGGTAGTTTACTGAAATCCTTGCGGATGCGTTTTTTCTCTGTGTACGAGTAAGCCATCAATTTTCCCCAGCTTGTTCACCAGAAACCAGACCGCAAGTGGTCACTACGCCTTCAGGGGGAGGCGCGCCCTAACTGCGATGCCCCTGTAACGGTGAAACATGCAGTCATCTTTATTCAGCAGGCTTGAACAGAAAAAGGCCGGGGGCGCAAAGCGCCACCAGCCACTCAACTGTTGCAGCCGTAAGCTGCCACGCAAATTACTTGAGTTCCACCGTAGCACCGGCTTCTTCAAGCTTCGCTTTTGCAGCTTCAGCGTCTTCTTTGGAAGCGCCTTCTTTAACAGTTGCAGGAGCACCATCAACCATACCCTTGGCTTCTTTCAGACCCAGGCCGGTGATTTCACGTACTGCCTTGATAACGTTAACTTTCTTTTCGCCAGCTGAAGTCAGAACAACGTCAAATTCAGTTTGTTCTTCGGCAGCTTCACCACCAGCAGCAGGACCGCCAGCTACAACAGCTGCAGCTGCAGTAACACCGAATTTTTCTTCCATTGCTTCGATCAGCTCAACCACTTCCATTACTGACATTTCAGCGACGGCGTTGATGATGTCTTCTTTGTTAAGTGCCATGTTAGCTCTACCTGAATTGGTTTGAGTAAATTACTCGTAAATATGGACAGAAAAGCGCTTAAGCCGCTTCTTCTTTTTGATTGCGCAGTGCCGCAAGGGTACGTACCAGCTTGCCAGCTGAGGCTTCTTTCATAGTTGCCATCAGTTTAGCAATTGCTTCATCGTAAGTTGGCAAGGTAGCCAGACGATCAAGATCTTTAGCTGGGATCACTTCACCCGCGTAACCCATTGCTTTAACTTCAAACGTCTTCTCAGTCTTGCCAAACTCCTTGAACAAACGCGCAGCAGCGCCTGGATGATCCATGGAGAAAGCAATCAGAGTCGGACCTACGAATTGATCAGAAAGATTTTCGTAGGGGGTATCTGCGAAAGCGAAACGAGCCAGGGTATTGCGCACTACGCGCATATCGACCTGAGCTTCACGAGCTTGCTTGCGCAGCTCGGTCATCGCACCCACAGTTACACCACGGGAGTCAGCAATAACAACGGACTGAGCAGCTTTGGCAGCTTTGTTGACATCAGCAACAATAGCTTTTTTGTCTTTTAGACCTAGTGCCACTTTACTTGCTCCTATTTCAGAGAGGCTACCAAGAGTAGCTCTCTACGGTTTCCAACCCTCCGGGTATCCGGAGTCGGTATTGATGGTTGGACCGACAATTATGGCGGCCTCCATCTGCGCAGGAAATATTAAGCTTTGAAATCTGATTTCTCTGCTCCTGCGGTCTTTGACGGCTGTCCAGCTGTTACGCTGGACTCCGCAAAGTTACAGCTAAAGAGTCAGGCTAGACGTATCGAGTGTCAGGCCGGGCCCCATAGTACTGGATAAAGAAATTTTCTTCACATAGATGCCCTTCGAAGATGAGGGCTTGAGCTTTTTCAGATCAGCCAGAAGAGCTTCTACATTGCCACGGATTGCATCAGCTGCGAAGTCGATTTTACCAACTCCGGCATGAATAATACCGTTTTTGTCTGTACGGAAACGAACCTGACCAGCCTTGGCATTTTTTACAGCAGTGGCTACATCTGCAGTCACAGTGCCCACTTTAGGGTTAGGCATCAGACCGCGTGGGCCGAGGATTTGGCCCAGCTGGCCAACAACACGCATGGCATCGGGAGCAGCGACAACAACGTCAAAGTCCATAACACCTTTTTTCACTTGCTCAGCCAGATCTTCCATACCCACGAGGTCAGCACCTGCTTCTTTTGCTGAATCTGCAGCTGCACCCTGGGCAAACACGGCAACACGAACATCATTACCGGTGCCATTGGGTAGCACAGTAGCGCCACGTACGACTTGATCAGATTTACGAGGATCGACGCCCAGATTGACTGCGAGCTCAAAGGTTTCTTTGAACTTCACAGGGGGCAACGAGGAAAGGAGCTCAACAGCTTCTTCCAGAGTATAAGCTTTGTTAGGCTCGACTTTTTCAGCAATCAGCTTTTGGCGTTTGGTTAGCTTGGCCATTTACACGCCCTCCGAGTCAATACCCATGCTGCGCGCGGTGCCAGCAATTGTACGTACTGCTGCATCCATGTCGGCTGCAGTCAGGTCAGGTTCTTTCATTTTGGCAATTTCTTCCAGCTGTTCGCGAGTAATCTTGCCAACCTTATTTTTGTTGGGTTCAGCTGAACCAGACTTCAGACCCAGAGCTTTCTTCAACAAAACAGCTGCTGGCGGAGTCTTGGTAACAAAGGTAAAGCTGCGATCACTGTAAACAGTGATTACTACAGGAATCGGAAGGCCTGCTTCAACTTCCTGAGTCTGCGCGTTGAATGCTTTACAAAACTCCATGATGTTAACACCGTGCTGACCCAGTGCAGGACCAACAGGGGGACTTGGATTTGCCTTGCCAGCTGCAACTTGCAGCTTGATATAGGCTTGTACTTTCTTAGCCATTTTCTACTCCTAGTGGGTTCTTCGCCTTTCGGCTCCCCGTTTATTTCCACTGAAAAACTCAGCGATTAATGTCAGTCTTTTTCTACCTGACCAAAACCCAGCTCGACAGGTGTAGCCCGTCCAAAAATGAGCACGGACACATGCAAGCGACTTTTTTCGTAATTGACTTCTTCGACCACGCCGTTGAAATCCGCAAAGGGACCGTCCAAAACCCGAACCACTTCACCCGGCTCGAACATGGTTCTGGGACGCGGCTTGTCCGTTCCATCCTGAACTCGCTGAAGAATCTGATCAGCTTCTTTTTCAGTAATGGGTGCGGGCTTCTCTGGTGTGCCGCCAATAAAACCCAAAACCTTGGGGGTTTCTTTGACCAGGTGCCAGCTGTCATCGTTCATATCCATTTCAACAAGAACGTAGCCTGGGTAGAATTTGCGCTCGCTTTTGCGTTTTTTCCCTTCACGCATCTCCACCACTTCTTCAGTGGGAACCAAAACCTGTCCGAAGAGGTCTTCCATTTCCTTCAGTTTTATGCGTTCTTGCAAGGAGCGCATCACTTGTTTTTCAAAGCCTGAATAGGCGTGTACCACATACCAGCGCTTGGCCATTTTGCTCCTCCTAGTAAATCAGGCTTTGAATAATCCAGCTCAACAGGGAATCAATGAGCCACAGGAGCAACGCTACCAAAGCAACAGCAGCCAGCACTATCAAAGTAGTTTGAGTTGTTTCTGGACGTGTTGGCCAGATCACCTTGCGGATTTCTGTACGTGCTTCCCGTGCCATGACCAGGAACCTCTGACCTTTGGTGGTCAGTAGAAAAACACCCGCAGCCAAAGCAACAAGCGCAACTACGCCAACCACTCGATAAAGTAGGGGCGCATCAGAGAAATACATATTACCCAGCACTGCAGCTGAAACCAGCAGCACTACAAGAGCCCATTTCAAACCATCCAGACGAGCTGGTTGAGCCTCGGCTTTTGCTTTCATCAGAGATTTATCTCCTTGCGGCAGCACTAAACTTGGATTTGACTAACACCAACCTGAGGGAGATTGGCAGGCCAGGAGGGAATCGAACCCCCAACCTGCGGTTTTGGAGACCGCTGCTCTGCCAATTGAGCTACTGGCCTAAATTTGGCATTTTCGAACTGGCGCTACTCACGATATATTTCGTGGAGCTCATGGGCGGATTTGAACCGCCGACCTCACCCTTACCAAGGGTGTGCTCTACCCCTGAGCTACATGAGCTAATCTGGAGCGGGCAGCGGGAATCGAACCCGCGTCATCAGCTTGGAAGGCTGAGGTTCTACCATTAAACTATGCCCGCTTGCCCGGCAGAAACTGGTGGAGGGGGAAGGATTCGAACCTTCGAAGCTCGCGCGGCAGATTTACAGTCTGCTCCCTTTGACCACTCGGGAACCCCTCCAGCGAGGCGACAAATTATAGTCAATTTTTCGCCTGTGTCAAGGGCTGTGTTTCTCTCCCCAGACAACGGCGGCAACTTTAACAGCTAGACCGATCCACAGCAAGTTTTTTTTCAAAAATTCCTTGCGGTGATCCGGACAAGACACCTGATTTTTCTGCACTTGTTACTGGAAACATCAACTCCAACCCGGCATACACCATATCAGGCCAACAATAAGGCTCAGCCTCAAGTCCGCCAGAGACAAGGGCAGCATCTCCTCCTGTCACGATCAATGGCAGAGGGGCGCTCAGATCTTTGGCAATCTGTGCATAGGCGCTATTGATTTGCCCAATTGCAGCCAAGTAAATGCCGTGACTGACAGCTTGATGTGTTGTAGTGCCCGGAGTCGTCAAGCCCTGGTGATCTTCATCAGGATCAACAGGCACATTACGTGTGCCCAGTTTAAGGCTTTCTTTCATCAAGCGTATCCCCGGAGCAATAAATCCACCTAGGTGCTGCCCACTGTCCAGAACAAAATCAATGGTTATAGCACTGCCACAGTCAACCACACAGCAACCCCCAGTAGCATGGAACCCGGCCAGTATCCCCAGCCAGCGATCCACGCCTAGTGTCGAAGGCTCGCTGTAGGCATTGCGAACCCCTGAAAACCTTTCCTGGGATCTTGCCACGTGCAGCGGAACACGAAATCGCCGCGCAATTCTTTCGACCTCACCAAGCACTTCCTTACCACCAACGTTGGAAACACGCATCAGCTTAATATCACGGAAATCTGGAATTTCGTGAGAATCTTCCCAACGATCTCGGGTCCAGATGGAGCCTCTATCCAGAATTCGGCTTGTCTTAACACATTTCAGCCGCCACTTGGTCAAAGTGTTGCCGATATCCAGATCAAGTATCATCCTTTAGCCTCAAGCTGATTTCTCCCGAGTTCAGAAGCCTTGCTTTGCCTAACGAGTCATAAACCCGCAGCTCGCCGTGTTCATTGACCTCTCCGAGCGTGACAAGCTCTGAACCTTGTGCAGTGATCACAAAAGCTTTTTGCCCTTGCCATAGGTGGGCCTTATTCCATGCGTCCATCCAGGGTGCAAAACCCTGAGCTCCATAACAACTCAAAACTTCCAGGACTTTCTGGTACAGCACAGCAACCAACTGCGATCTAGCAGCAACATGGCTTGCGACCTGATCGCTGAGGAAGGCCACAGGCTGATCCAATACCTCAGGTTTAAAGTCATGAGGCCTGTGCACATTAAGGCCAAAACCAACCACTAACTTACATGGACCGGCCAAATCACCGGTAATCTCTATCAGGATTCCACCAAGCTTTGCATGATTAAGATAAATATCATTAGGCCATTTGAGGCCAGCACCTTCTATACCCAGGCTTTCCAGTCCTGTCTTAATAGCAACACCAATTGCCAGACTTAAACCCTCTAGTTCCTGGGCTGACCCCTCAAATACCCAGCCTAGGCTGCAACTAATTGAAGAGGCAAATGGACTGAACCAGTTGCGTCCTCGACGCCCTTTTCCAGCATTCTGCATCTCTGCAGTGAGTAATTGCAGATGAATAGAATCCCCAGTATTCGCACGATCAAGCAAGAGGGTGTTTGTTGAGGTGACTAAAGGCTCAACACGCAGATCAACCTCTCCCTGAATAAAGTTGCTCCGCAGTTTCTTCAGGATAAAACCCGCATCAAGAAGGTCGAGTGGCTTTTCCAGCCGGTAGCCTAACTGCTTCTCAGTCTGATAGTGAAGCCCCAGTTCGGGCAGCTTTTGAATTTGTTTCCAGATAGCAGTTCTGCTGATATTCAGTGAATCACCAAGTTCCGTACCAGTGTGATATTCACCGTCACTAAGCTGACAAATAAGAGGATAAAGGTTCATAGTTGCTCCTAAGGAAGCAACAATTTTATAGGTTTAGGCCTGTCTTGTAACCATAGGAGCTATTTTTCAGCCATAAAAAAACCCCCAACCTTGTGGTTGGGGGTTTTGGAATAAGTGCCTGACGATGACCTACTTTCACATGGGGAAGCCCCACACTATCATCGGCGCTGAGCGGTTTCACTTCTGAGTTCGAAAAGGGTTCAGGTGGTTCCCACTCGCTAAGGTCGTCA
>Ga0306901_1000049_pt1 | contig 67130 bp, 58 predicted proteins | sample AntRauMFilla3767_FD_190431 | JGI IMG/M metagenome (GOLD analysis project Ga0306901, IMG submission 190431) | Saline lake microbial communities from Rauer Islands, Antarctica - Metagenome Filla 3 #767 (v2) (version 2) | ecosystem: Environmental > Aquatic > Non-marine Saline and Alkaline > Saline ... | reverse complement strand
CTTTTTATAAAAGGTATCGGTGGCGGTGCGCGAACAGTCGTTATAAACGTCGCCCTTGATCTTCGGGTCATTGATTCCCGCAATTTTGCGATCAAGCATGTTTCTAGCCTACAAAAACAAATTTTCGGCCATGAGGTCGAAGCCAATGTTTTCCGCTTTTTTGGAGATACTCTGGTCGAATTTAACGCCGGCGCGATTCAAAATGAACCGCTTCAGCTTGGCGTTAGATCCGTCGTTGAAATGGCAGTTTACCAGATCATGACGGAATTTCTTGGACTTCCCGAGGTTAACAGCTGCGGCCTCGTGAAAAATGATCATATGTCCAATTATTTATCGCAGCTACAACAAAACTAAGGAAAACTAGTATGAAAGCTAAAAACACTAAACTATTCGCGACTGTCGCTTGTGCGGCACTCGTGTTTGGCATGGCCAGTCCGGCCCACGCTTTTGAAAACGTAGACTGGAACTGGAACAACGAGGTTAATGGTAATTTCGAGACCACTCTTGATCTTGAATTAGACCTGATGCCAGCTGGCCTGATTGTCATGGAAAAAACCCAGCTTCAGATTGGGGACGTGATTGCCACGTCAACAGTGAATAACGTTCAAAACGAAAGCCCGTCTGAAAGCAGTGGCTTTGTTGAAATTGATGAAACATTCACTTTTAACACCAGCTATGATGACAGCGAAAATCCAGGAGATATCGCTGCGGCCGGACCCGTTTCCGGTGATCAGCTGGACGGTAACCTGCTTTCCGGTACAGTCGATGAAGGCACGGATGACATGGAAATCACCTTCCAGGCTGTAGGTGAAGTTTATGTTCCTGATGAAGGCGCATTAGACGGCATCGATTTGCCAGCAGTAGAATCTGCAACCACAGCGGTTGGTAACAACCAGGTCATCGAAACGACCACAGCGCTTCAGCTTCATGATGGCCAGTTTCTTCTGGGTGGATTTGGCGAAGAACAGGATTCTCAGTTACCTATATCTTCCGCCAGCTTAAATGGTGACCCTGATGAAGAAAATGGCAACATCCATACCGATATGATGACAGCTATGGTCTATGGCGGCCTTACAGGTTTAATCGAACCTGTAGAGATTTCTGCGACCTCAACAGTTAGCAACATCCTGAACGCCAGCGTTGACAGCAGTGCTACAGCCGTTGGTAACAACATGGATATTGGCATGGATGCAGTTAGCGATGCAGATTCCTTCGCGATTGCTGATATAACACAGGCATCTTATGCCGATGTTACAGCCAGTTCATTGGTATCAGGTGTTACCTTGCAAAACTATGGCAATCTGGGTGCGCTTGGTGGACCTCTCGTGAGTTCTACTGCAACAGCCGTCGGGAACAACTTGAGCCTAAGGCTCTCCCAACCAGATCCTGAACTTTAATACCTTTCGAAAGCGGGAGAAGTGGTTAACAGCTTCTTCTCCCCTTTCTTTTTTCAACACAGGAGAAACCAACATGAAATACTCCATTCTCGCTTTAACCTCTGTTTTTTTAATCGGCTCTAATATGACAGCGCAGGCACAGATGAATGCCAAACCCTGGGGCTTTACCCCGCAGAACCGGGCATCAATTGCCTCGCTGATGCGTCAGGTGGAACAGCCACCAAGCGGCGGTGGCGTCGGCTCTGTCAGTGCAGATACTATCGTTTGCGGTGCTGGGGACGAAACAGCGGCCAAAGGCAACTCGACTTGTATCATCATGAACAATGCCAATGGTGCCATTGATGTCGGTCAGGCCTCGGACGGTGATCAAACAGCAAGTAATGCCAGTTCCGTAAACAGTCAGGAAAGTGCAATTGACGAGATCATAGATGTATTGCAAGCCACCGAATAAAATAAACGGAGGATGATCAATTTGTGTCCTGACAGAGTGCCTGCTTTAACCGCTACGGAACTTTTAAAGATTGTTCAAGTTTATAAATAGTAAATATAAATAAAGCTAGCGATAAAAAGGACACAGATGGCTCAGAATATTTATGTACTTGCTATGCTTGATTGGCAACGTGATGAGTTAGAAGCGATTGACCATGCCGAGAATTTCTACATTCATGCCAGACTGGACGCTTACGAAAAAGACCACCGGATTTTTTCGGATAACTGGGATGAAACCATTAAACGCGATCTGGTCTAGCCCGTCAGCAGTCTATATCTACGGCCTCTTATTCAAAGCGTACAAGTTTCAGGCGTAAGGCATTACCGATCACACTAACAGATGACAGCGACATCGCCGCCGCTGCGATAATAGGTGACAGCAGAATACCAAAGAACGGGTAAAGCACCCCCGCCGCAACAGGAACACCTACCATATTATAGACAAAGGCAAAAAACAGGTTTTGGCGAATGTTGTTCATTGTTGCAACCGATAATTTACGGGCGCGGACAATACCGGTCAAATCCCCTTTCAACAGGGTAATACCGGCGCTTTCCATCGCAACATCTGTCCCTGTGCCCATGGCAATACCGACATCAGCCGCAGCCAGCGCCGGTGCATCATTGGTACCATCACCGGCCATTGCGACGATCCGGCCTTCATCACGAAGCTTTTTGACAATCCGGCTTTTGTCCGCTGGCAGTATTTCGGCCTCGACATCATCAATGCCAAGCGATTTTGCAACAGCTGTGGCCGTACGGCGATTATCACCAGTCAACATGACAATATGGATACCCTGAGCCTGCAATTGGCGGATTGCATCAGGCGTTGTTTCTTTGACCGGATCGGCGATCGCCAACAATCCGGCTGGCTTTTTATCCACACTGATGAAAATCACCGTCGCCCCGTCAGCACGCAAATCATCTGCTTGCGCGGACAGGCTTGATACATCAACCGAGATTTCATCCATCAGCATGACATTGCCAAGGGCAATATGCTGATTTTTAATCTTGCCGGTAACGCCTTTTCCGGTCGGGGAATCAAAACCATCAACCGCCTCAATTTCCAAAGACTTTTCTTTGGCAGCCATCATCACCGCATGGGCAAGCGGGTGTTCACTGCCCTGCTCCAGCGATGCTGACAATTGCAAAAGATTATCCGCTGAAAACCCCTCCGCCGGCACGATTTTCGTGACTGTGGGCTTGCCTTTTGTCAGTGTTCCGGTTTTATCAATGACGAGCGTATCGACCTTCTTCATCTGTTCCAAAGATTCTGCATTTTTAATAAGCACACCCGCCTGCGCGCCTTTACCGACACCAACCATAATTGACATTGGCGTTGCCAGCCCAAGCGCACAAGGACAGGCAATAATCATAACGCTGACAGCCGCAATCAAGGCATAACTGAAGGCTGGCGTGGGGCCAACCAGCATCCAGACAGCAAAAGCCGCAACAGCAACCACAATCACAATCGGCACAAACCAGGCGGCGACAATATCGGCCAACCGCTGTATCGGCGCGCGGCTGCGCTGGGCTTCGGCAACCATATGAACGATCTGTGATAACATTGTATCTTTACCCACACGGGTTGCTTTCATAATAAAGCTTCCGGTCTGGTTCATCGTACCGCCAATCACTTTACCCTCGGGTTCCTTTTTGACCGGCATAGATTCACCTGTGATCATTGATTCATCAACCGCGCTTTGACCTTCGGTAACGACACCATCCAGCGGCACCTTTTCACCGGGTCGCACACGAAGCAGATCACCAATCTCGATATTTTCCAAAGGCACTTCTTCGTCCTGTCCATCCTTACTGATACGCCGCGCCGTTTTCGGAGCCAGCCCCAGCAACGCCCGAATGGCACCACCCGTCTGCTCCCGCGCTTTAAGCTCAAGAACCTGCCCTAGCAACACCAGCACGACAATAACAGCCGCTGCTTCAAAATAGATCGGTACCGATCCGTCATTCTGCCGGAACGTATCAGGAAAAATATCAGGTGCCAGTGTGCCAACAACACTGTATAGCCAGGCAACCCCTGTCCCCATGGCAATCAGGGTAAACATATTAAGGTTCCGGCTTTTCAACGATGCCCAGCCACGCTGGAAAAATGGCCATCCAGCCCATAATACTACCGGCGTTGCAAGCATCATCTGCGTTACATTGGAAACCTGCCCGGCGATATAATCGTGAAGATTAAAAATATGACTGCCCATTTCCAGCACAAAAACCGGCAGCGTCAAAAACAGCCCGACCCAGAACCGGCGGCGGAAATCTGTCAGTTCGGGGTTTTCGCCCTCATCACCTGTAATTGTTTCCGGTTCCAGCGCCATGCCGCATTTTGGGCAATTCCCTGGCCCCTGTTGACGTATTTCGGGGTGCATGGGACATGTATAGGTCACATCATCGGGATTGACACCTTTGGGTAATTCGACAGGAGCCTTGGCTTCGTGGTGGTGACAACATTCACTCATAGAGTTTATCCTTTGTTCCATAGTCTGTTTTTTTAAGCTTATAGAAAAATAACCTAAATCTTAGACATTCCAACATATTTTATATCTTCATTGCCAATATTAATTGTTATTCTATCCTTGTCGATATAATATGTGGTGGGGTATTCCCTTCTATTGCATAACCGCTAACACTAAGGATCAAAAAACGATGCGGATACGTGACGAAATCAAGAACTTACATGACGAAATGATGGAATGGCGCCATGAGCTGCATAAGCACCCTGAAACGGCCTTTGAAGAAGCTTTTGCCTCTAAATTTGTTCAAAAGAAATTAGATGATTTTGGCATTGAATATAAGACGGGTTATGCACAAACCGGCTTCGTTGCTACAATTGAGGGGAAAACAAATAAATCAGGGCGCGCCATTGGCCTTCGTTCTGATCTTGATGCGCTTGATATCTGTGAGGATTCAGGAAAAACATGGACGTCAAAGAACGAGGGCAAAATGCATGCCTGTGGTCATGACGGCCATATGACAATGCTGCTCGGCGCTGCCAAGTATCTAAAAGAAAACCCTAATTTTGATGGTAAGGTTCATTGTATCTTTCAGCCCGCTGAAGAAACGCTGATGGGTGCCCGCGGCATGATAAATGATGGCTTGTTCAAAGATTTCCCTTGCGACCAGATTTACGGCATGCACAACTGGCCGTGGATTTCCAAAGGCAAATTCGGTATGCGTGAAGGCGGCCTGATGGCTTCTGTATCCTATCTTGAAGTCACCATCATTGGTAAAGCCGGGCATTCCGGCATGCTCAGCAGTGCCATTGATCCTGTCATCATCGGCTGCGAGATAATTACCTCGATCCAGACTCTGGTCAGTCAGGCAACCGACCCGATGGAACCGGCCTCGATTTACTTTCCGATTTTCGAAACCGGCGTTCATGATGCCGGCGTTGTTCCCGAAACGGTGACTTTAAAAGGTGTCCTTAGAACTTTCAGCTCTGGCCTACGTAGCCATCTGGAACAACGTACCCGTACGCTTTGCACCCATATTGCGTCAGCTCATGGCGGTAATGCGTCCGTTATTGTCGCCTGTGACAGCGATGAGGTCTTTAACCATGAAGAAACAACAGATATCGCCCGTAAGGCGGCTGCAAGTATTGTCGGCCCTGATAATGTTGACATGCATTATGCGCCATCTATGTCAGGCGAGGATTTCGGTAGCTTCCTCCGTGAAGTGCCGGGTACGTTTATATTCATCGGTCAGGGAGAGCCAGATCATCCGAAACATTCATCTTCTTTCTCCATTCATAGTCCTTATTATGATTTCAATGACGACATTCTACCGATCGGCGTTCAATACTGGGTCAATCTGGCAGAAAGCGCGCTACCTTTAGAGGACTAAAAACAAAGAAAAGGAAAAAACATGCTTGTACGTAAACTTGAAGATATTATTGGTACTGACAAAGATGTTGATACCGATGGCTGGAACAGCCGCCGTTTATTGTTAAAAGACGACAATATGGGCTATTCGGTTCATGATACCATCATCAAAGAAGGTGCCGAGCTTACCATGTGGTACAAACACCATCTGGAAGCCGTCTATCTGATTGAAGGCGAAGGCGAAATCGAAGACCTTGCCACCGGCGATGTTCATGGTCTGGCCGTTGGAACGATTTATGCGCTGGACAAACATGATCGTCATATTCTGCGCGCCAACAAAGGTACGCATATGCGTATGGTCTGCGTCTTTAATCCGCCTGTCACAGGTCAGGAAGTACATGACGAAGATGGCGCCTATATCATTCACGACTGATACGGAGTAAATGCGGCCCATGGCGCTAGATAAAAAAGATATTAAAATTATCGAAACCCTCCAGCGCTATGGCCGCCTTTCCAATCAGCGGCTTGCCGAACAGGTCAATCTTTCCCCAAGCGCTTGTCTCGAGCGCCATAAGAAGCTTGATCACGAAGGCTATATCCGCGGCTATATTGCCGATGTCGATTTTGAAAAAATCACCCCGCACTCGACCATTATGGTCGAAATCACGCTGAAAAAGCACCATTCGGAAGACTTTCAACGCTTCGAGAATGTTGTTATCAAGCTCCCTGAAATCATTGAATGCTATGCTGTCGGCGGCGGCATTGATTATATCATCAAATTTATTTCCCATGATATCAATCACTACCAACAAATGATGGATCAGTTGCTCGACAGCAATGCCGGCATTGACCGCTATTTCACCTATTTTGTCACCCGCCAGATCAAAAAGACCCCCTACCCCGTTGATCGCTTTGTTACCAGTGAATAAAGCCATTTTCCGCATATAATTCTGAGCGCAATAACCTGTGCCGAATAATATTCTGTGAGATGGCTGATCTTTAGTGAGATTTTTTGCAATCTTTGTGACACACTCTTATCATTAGAAACAGATCACAAAGAAAAAGAGGCCCCTATGCAAACGGACAAGAAAACGGAGACCGTCAATCTGATTGACCTTCTCAACAACAAGGATCTCTTCCGCGAGGCCGCCTATATCAATGGCGAATGGAAAACAGCCGCACAGACAATCGAAATCACCAACCCGTCTGATGGCACAGTTCTGGGACAGGTACCCGATTTTGGCAAGGCTGAGACAGAGGATGCCATCCAGGCTGCCAGCAACGCCTTTCCAGACTGGTCGGCTATGCTGGCCAAAGACCGCGGCCGCATCCTGCGGCGCTGGGCAGATTTAATGCTGGATAACAAAGAAGATCTTGCTTTGATTATGACGCTAGAGCAAGGCAAACCGTTAAATGAATCACGCGGTGAAATTGATTATGCCTTAAGTTTCTTTGAATGGTTTGGTGAGGAAGCCAAACGCGCCTATGGTGATACCATTCCAACCCATATCCAGCATTCACAAATGCTGGTTAGCAAACATCCTGTCGGTGTTACCGCGGCGATCACACCATGGAATTTCCCATCGGCAATGATCACCCGCAAAGCAGGAGCGGCCTTGGCAGCCGGCTGCACCATGGTTGTCCGTCCGGCCTCTGAAACACCGTATTCGGCGTTTGCACTGGCCGTCTTGGCCGAACAGGCCGGCGTTCCCAAAGGGGTATTCTCGGTCATCACCGGTGACGGCCCGACAATCGGCGGCGCCCTGTGTGACAGCACCACAGTTCGTAAAATCAGCTTTACCGGATCAACTGAAGTCGGTCGTATTCTTTTGAAACAATCTGCAGGTACGGTCAAAAAAATGTCAATGGAGCTGGGCGGTCACGCACCGTTTATTGCCTTTGATGACTGCGATATGGATCTGGCTATTCCAGGCGCGATCGGGGCTAAATTCGCGACCACAGGTCAGGACTGCCTTGCTGCCAACCGTATTTACGTTCATGACTCCATCTATGACGAATTTGCCGAGAAATTCACGGCTGGTGCCGATGCCCTTAAAATGGATGATGGCCTTGTAGACGGCGTTGATCTGGGGCCGCTGATGAATGAAAGCGCCGTTTTGAAATGCGAAGAACATGTTAAAGACGCGCTCGACAAAGGAGCCAAGCTTCTGACCGGTGGCGAGCGCCATGAAAAAGGCGGCTTGTTTTATAAAGCCACCGTCCTTGGCGATGTAACGCCGGAAATGAAAATCTATCACGAGGAAACCTTTGGGCCAGTCGCACCGTTGATACGTTTCTCGGATGAAAATGAGGTCATAAAAGCTGCAAATGACAGCGAATACGGGCTTGCCGCCTATGCCTATAGTAAGGACATTGGCCGGTGTCACCGTGTCAGCAATGCGCTTGATTACGGTATGGTTGGCGTTAATACGCCAAAGTTCACCGGATCTGCTATTCCGTTCGGCGGATTTAAACAATCCGGTCTTGGTCGTGAAGGATCACATTACGGCCTCGATGATTACATGGAAATTAAATATATCTGTCTTGGCAATCTTGATGCTAAGGCGTAACATCAACACACAAAAAAGGAAAAGGAATACAACATGACTTCAAATTTCGAAAAACTGGCGCAGGCCGACAAAGACCACGTACTCCACCCGTTTACCGTCCTTAAGGATTACTCCGAAGGCAAGGCTGGCGATCCCCGTATCGTTACCGGTGGTAAAGGCATGAACATTCAGGATATGAACGGCAACAATCTTATTGATGCTTTTGCCGGTCTGTATTGCATGAATATCGGTTATGGCCGCGAAGAAGTGGCTGACGCCATTTACAAACAAGCCAAAGAACTGGCCTATTGCCATACCTATGCCCAGCAATCGAATGAACCGATCATCCGTTTGTCAGAACGCATTTGCAAAATGGCTCCCGGCAATATGGAGCGCGTTTTTTACGGCATGTCAGGTTCCGATGCCAATGAAACCCAAGTCAAACTGGTTTGGTATTACCACAATGTGATCGGCAAACCCGAAAAGAAAAAAATCATTTCCCGTGAACGCGGCTATCATGGTTCATCCATTATTTCAGGTAGCCTGACAGGCCTTCCGATCTATCACACCTTGTTCGATCAACCGACCAAACCGATCCTGCACACCGGATCGCCGCATTACTACCATAATGCCAAGCCGGGTGAGACCGAACTTGAATTCTCCAAGCGCCGTGCGCAAGAACTCGAAGATATGATCCTGGCTGAAGGGCCGGATACAATTGGTGGCTTTATTGCCGAACCGGTTCTGGGTACAGGCGGGATCACTCCACCACCAGAAGGGTACTGGGAAGCCATCCAGCCGGTGTTAAAGAAATACGACATCCTGCTGATCTGTGACGAAGTCATCACCGGTTTTGGCCGGACAGGTGAAATGTTCGGTGCCTTTAAATATAATATCGAACCTGACCTGATCACGATTGCCAAAGGTCTGACCAGTGCTTATGTACCGTTGTCCGGTGCCATTGTCTCCAAAAAGGTCAGTGATGTTCTAAAACAGGGTTCAGATGTCGCCGGTATGTTCCCGCATGGCTATACCTATACAGGGCACCCTCTTGGTGCGGCGGCTGCCAATGCTGTGCTTGATATTGTCGAACGTGAAGACCTGCCTGGTAACGCCAAAGAAGTCGGCGGCTATCTCCAGCAGCGTATGCAGGAAACCTTTGCCCAGAACCCGTTGGTCGGTGAAGTCCGCGGCGTTGGTATGATGGCAGCGATTGAATTTGTTGCCGACCGTGATACCAAGGAATGCTTCGATAAAACGCTGAAAATCGGCGGGCGCATTTCAAACGCATGTCTGGCCGAGGGTATGATTGCCCGCGGCATGCCACATGGCGATATTCTTGGTTTCTCTCCACCACTGTCTATCACCAAAGACGATGTTGATACCATCGTTGGCAAAGCCAAAATAGCTATCGACCGCGTTTCAGATGAGTTGATCCGCGAAAAAGTCTGGGACGCTGCATAAACGTCCGGAACTTACTTATAAAAAGGCCGGTACAGGATATTCCTCTACCGGCCTTTTTTTATACATTATGATTTAGGCTTTCTGATTTTCTACTGTTACAGGTAATTTAAGTTTCCACTGTAAATAAATAGCATATATCACCGGTAACAGAATAAGCGACATCATCAGGGCGCTCGCCATCCCCCCGACCATAGGCAAAGCAATACGCCGCATCACGTCAGACCCCGTACCCTCGACAATAAACACTGGTAACAAGCCCAGAATAATCGTCAATGCCGTCATCAGATTTGGCCGGAGGCGCGACAATGCCCCCCAACGCACATTATCAAGTAAGTCACTTTGCAATTCTGGCGGTTTCTCACGCATACGCTGATCAATAAACAGTATCGTTACAATTGCCGTTTCGACGGCGACACCGGCAAGGGCAATAAAGCCGACAGCAACCGCCACCGACAGATTATACCCGCCAAGCCATATAAACCAGATACCGCCCGTTACCGCAAACGGCACAGCCGAGATGATCATCAATGGCCGGTCCCAGCGCCCATAATGGATATAGAGAAGCGTCAGGATGATTAACAGCGTTGCCGGAATAGCAATGCGCAACCGTTCATTCGCCTCTTGCATCTGTTCAAACTGGCCGGAAATTTTAAGGCTATAGCCCTGTGGCAGTTTCAACGTGCCCAGTTTTGTTTGCAGATCCTCTATATAAGAACCAAGATCACGATCCTCAAGATCGACAAACACCCAGCCATTTAAACGGGCATCTTCGGACTTGATCATCGCCGGACCATCTGCCACATGGATTTCAGCCAGATCGGCAAGCGGGATATGCGCCCCGTCCGGTGTCGGAACCAGAATATTATCCAGATCGGAAATATGTTCACGGAATGGCCGGTCATATCGCAGGATAACCGGATAGCGCTCCCGCCCTTCAATGGCCTGATCAAGAGCCATGCCGCCCATTGCCGTCTCGATAACCCGCTGCACCGTCGCCAATGCAAGCCCATAGCGGGCAATTTCACGGCGCTTGGGTTCAATTTCGATATATTTACCACCGACAACCCGATCTGCAATGGCGCTACGTGTGCCCGGTACATCGCGGGCCAGCGCTTCAACATCCTGCGCAATCCGGTCAATAACGTCCAGATCATTACCGGCAATCTTTATGCCCACAGGCGTACGGATACCGGTGGTCAGCATATCAAGACGAATCTTAATCGGATACCCCCAGCTGTTCATCATCCCCGGCAGGCGAACGCGTTTATTCATATCTTTGATAAGCTTATCAGGGGTCATGCCCGCCCGCCATTCCGACCTTGGTTTTAATTCGACCCAGGTTTCGATCATCGATAACGGCGCCGGATCTGTTGCTGAATCGGAACGACCAGCCTTACCAAAAACATGTTCGACTTCGGGTACGGTCATTAATTGGCGGTTGGTCACCTGCAGGATTTCCCGTGCCTTGGCCGTTGAGACCCCGGGTAAGGTCATGGGCATGTATAACAAGCCCCCTTCATAAAGCGGCGGCATGAATTCACTGCCCAGATTCTTAAGCGGTAAGACCGTGCTGACCAGTACGATCATTGCGATTATAACTGTCACCGCCCGCCAGCGCAGAACCAGATTTAATACCGGCCTATACAAAAAGGCCAGAAACCGGTTAAGCGGGTTTTCATCCTCGCGCCGGATACGGCCACGGATCAGATACATCACCAGCACCGGCACCACCGTAACTGCCAAAAGACAGGCTGCCGCCATCGCATAAATATTGGTATAGGCAAGCGGTGAAAACAAACGTGCGGATTGACCGGTTAAGGCAAAGACCGGTAGAAACGACACCGTAATAATCAATAAGGAAAAGAATAATCCGGGCCCGACCTCTTTCATGGCCCCTCTCATTGCCGCTTGCCGGTCTTCAGGACTGGCATCTTTTGGCAAGGCTGATAGACGATAATGGGTATTTTCCACCATAACCAGTGATGCATCGACCATGGTCCCAATCGCAATCGCAATGCCGCCCAATGACATGATATTAACCGTAATGCCCTGCCATGCCATAATAACAAAAGCCGCCAGAATACCCAGTGGAATGGTCACCACTGCCACCAGCATGCTGCGGACATGCAGCAAGAATAAAAACGTGATAAGGGCAACGATCAGGCCTTCTTCAATCAGTTTGCCTTTCAGATATCCAACCGCACCTTCAATCAACTGGCTTCGATCATAAACGGTTTTAATCTCGACCCCTTCGGGCAGGCCCTGTTTTATACTCTCAAGCCGGGTTTTGACATCTTCAATGACTTGCGGCGCATTCGATCCGGGCCGCATGACGACAATACCGCCCACAGCCTCGCCCATGCCATTCAATTCGGCAATGCCGCGACGCAATGCCGGACCTTCGATGACCCGCGCAACATCGCCGACTGTAATGGGAACGCCATCTTTGCTTTTTAAGACCACTTGCCGGAGATCTTCGGGTTTATTTATATAACCGAGGGAGCGGATCATGTATTCGCTTTCGGCCATTTCCAGAGTTCGGCCACCGGTTTCCTGATTGGCGCTACGCACCGCATCAATTACGCGCTGCAACCCCACATCAAAGGCACGAAGCTTATTAGGATCAATCAACACCTGATATTCTTTTACAAAACCACCAACGGCAGCAATCTCGGCAACACCATCAATCGTCGCCAGTTCATAACGGATAAACCAATCCTGCAAACTGCGTAATTCCGCCAGATCATGCTGTCCTGTCCTGTCAAACAAAGCATACTGAAAGACCCAGCCAACACCGGTAGCATCAGGGCCCAAGGCAGGCTCAGTCCCTTCTGGCAATGATCCTCTGACTTGTGACAGGGATTCCAGAACCCGGCTTCGGGCCCAGTACATATCGACATCATCTTCAAAAACGATATAGACAAAACTGCTGCCAAACATCGAATAACCGCGTACGGCTTTGGTTTTTGGCACAGATAACATCTGGGTCGATAACGGATAGGTAAGCTGGTCTTCAACCACTTGCGGTGCCTGTCCCGGCCATTCGGTACGAATGATCACTTGCGTATCAGACAAATCCGGAATCGCATCCAGCGGTATTTTATTCAGCGACACAAGCCCGGCTGCCAGCAAGGCCAAGGCCCCTATGATTACAAAAAACCTGTTATTGATCGACCAGTCAATAATACGGGCAGCAAGGCTAGTTGATGGATTGCTAAGATGATCAGTGCTCATGGATCTGGTCTTCCTCTGTCTTCTTCGGGCTCATATCCATCGCATCCATATCATCTGTACCGGATGTATCATCCGCAGCATGATCATGACCCATCGCCGCCATACCACCACGTAGACTGCTTTCGGCATCCAGCATAAACTGACCCGAAATAACAACCTGTTGTCCATGGCTTAGCCCATCGGTAATTTCTGTAAGGCCTTGCGCCGTAATCCCCGTTTCAACCATCACTGACCGAAAACGTCCATCGCCTAAAACCTCGATTATATAGGCGCCTTCACTGCCATGCAAAACTGCTTCAACCGGCACCGCCAGACGGGATTGGCTTTTGGCATTAAATACGGCATCAACATATGTACCCGGCTTTAATTCTCCATCCGGATTCTCGAGAATAAAACGGATAGTCGTTGTCCGGCTATCAGCATCATTTACCGGATGAATAAAATCAATCTGACTTGTATAGGTATCACCCGTTTCAGGCACAGTAATCTGTGCCGGTGTTCCCACATCTAAAAATTGAACATCGCGTACAGGCACAGAAACGTTAACCCACAGTTTTGAAAAATCCTGCAAGGCCATGACCCGTCCACCCTCATTTAGATAAGCGCCCTTACGGACGTCCAGCGCCGTTACGGTTCCATCAGCTGGAGCATAGAATGGTGTTTGCTCAAGAAAGCTACCTTGTTTACGCACTGCGGCAATGGCTTTGTCTGTCATACCATATAAACGCAAACGCTGTTCAGGATTGCCGATCTGTCTGGCGTTGGCAAAATCTGTCTGCGCCGACATCAAATCAGGACTGTAATAGGTAAACAGAAGATCGCCTTTTTTAATCGTATCGCCAACCGCATCAGCCTCCAGATCAACTATCCAGCCTTTGGTACGAACATTGACAACATGTTCAAGACGGGTATTGGCGGCAAGTGTGCCAAAGGCACGAATATTACGGCCAAATTCATGATGACCAACCTCGCCCGCCTTTACACCCAAGGCCTGAACATAAGACGGATCAATACTGAACGCCCCTTTTATCGCCTCTTGCTGATCCTGCGGTTTGGCATCCTCTTTATCAGCGTTATGACCTGTATGATCCTGATGACCATTTTCAACCGGGGTTTCATCGATTTTAGGAACCAATGTCATACCGCAGATCGGGCACTCATCGCCTTTTTCACCGCTGATATGAGGGTGCATCGGGCAGACATAGATATCCTCCGCCGCCAGCGCAGGCGGCGTGAAGACCAGAAATAATACTAAAAACATAAAAATACGCACAGAAAACTCTCCTTTCCAAGGGTGTAAATAAACGGAAAAGAGATGTGCTTAGAGTCTGAAACGCTGTGTTGTCAGAATAATGGATAATGGATGAAAGACGGCTTCAGCCTGCAAGATCGGCGGACCGCGAATACCATGAATATAATCTGTATTCAGGCTGGTGATGGTAAAATCGAACCCGTCAAAATTAACAATATCAAAGGCCAGATCGGGCCCGCTATCTTCACTGGCCTGTTGTTGAAACAAATCAACACCAAGACAATCCACAACCAAAACCGGGCCTTCATTTGATTGCTTTTCAGCGGATTGGTGACAGGGTTCCTGCCCCGTCTGTGCAGGCAATGACATATCATAGGCGGCTGCGCACGCCAAAGAGGGCGTCAACATAATCAGGGCCAATAATGTTAGTACAAAATTTCGCATCACCGCTATATTATATCAAAAGAGTAAACAAGTCTTAAACTTTATTTAAGCCGCTAGGCATAAATAACAATATCATTCAGGATTTTGATCCCTCGCTTGGCAATAAAACAACAAAAATGACCGTGACTGCTGATAGTTAAAACGCGTTTCACTTATTGGCTGCATTTTCATCCGTATTTTTGTCCCTGCCTGCATGCCTGATATAGTGAATAATATTTTTTATACCGTCAGCACCGAAAATGAAACTCATACTTAAAAGGCAAAGAAAAATCAGCCTGATTGTTCGGGGCAGCCATTCAAAATGCATTAATCTCCGGTCACTGCTTTCATAGAAAATCATGCTGACCATTTGAGAAAGATCAACAATGATCGGAATCAGAAGGATAAATCCAAATCCGTAAATGACGACAGATAAAAGCGAGTCCGCCGTTACAATAGACATCACTTTATTTTTATCATTCCCCACGATCATCCGGCCAATCTGCCGTGCCCGAAACCATAAGATAATCGAAAACAGGCCAAACGGAATAACCCGTAATGTCACTACAAAAAATGTATAATTCCAGTATTCCAAAGGGGTGGGATGAAAAAACGGTGGTGCCAGATTTACTAAAAACAGCCCCGCTGCTTTAAAGAAAAAATAAAGCGCAAAAGTCTTGCAAATAATCTCGCCCAGTTCAGCTTTCGTCATCTTTATGCCTCCATACTATTTTGTGAAATTATACACAACTTTAAAGATAAGCCTAGCCTTTCTGCATAATAAAGCGATCCAGAGCATTGGCGAAAGCTTGCCGGTCGCGGTGATGGAAACTGTCGGGGCCGCCGGTATCCACGCCGCTTCCACGCAGGGAATCCATGAAATCGCGCATGGATAAGGCTTGGCGGACATTGCTTGCATCATAAAAAGTCCCGCGCGGGTCAAGGGCAAAGGCGCCTTTGTCAACAACGCGGGCCGCCAGCGGAATATCAGCGGTAATAATCAGATCACCGGCGCCGCATAGATTGACAATTTCATCGTCAGCAATATCGGGGCCATCGGCCACCTGTATAAAGTGTATAAAATCTGACGGGGGCTTTTTAATCCATTGATTGGCCACCAGTGTCAGCGAAGTCTGCGTCCGTTCCGCCATACGAAAAAGGATTTCCTTGATCACATTCGGGCATGCATCTGCATCAATCCATATTTTCATTTGTCCTACCGCCTTTGGTCCTCTATAAGTACCCTTACAATTCCATTTTAAACGACGCGTTGCAAGACAGATGTTAAGCATAAAAGACCTCACATACACCATCGGCGCCCGCACCCTAATTGAAAACGGCAATGCCGATATCATGGATGGCTGGAAAGTCGGCGTTGTCGGCATCAATGGTGCCGGCAAATCAACCTTGTTCAAACTGATCACGGGGGAGCTTGCGGTCGACCGCGGGACCATCCTCCTGTCATCAGGGCAGCGGATGGGGATTGTCCGGCAGGATATCCCCGAATCTGATAAAGCCCTGATTGATATCGTGCTTGAAGCTGACAAGGAGCTGACCCGACTTAACAAGTTAACCGAAACCGAGCCTGATCCCAATAAGCTGGGTGATATCTATATGCGTCTGGCCGAGCTTGATGCCTATACCGCACCGGCGCGGGCGGCCATCCTGCTTACCGGTCTTGGTTTCAAAGACGAAGAAATCTATCAGCCTTTTTCCTCTTTCAGTGGAGGCTGGCGAATGCGGGTTGCGCTGGCAGCCGCACTATTTGTCCAGCCTGATCTGTTATTACTGGATGAACCGACCAATCACCTTGATCTTGAAGCCATCATGTGGCTGGAAAGCTATCTTGCCAATTATCCGCACACACTTCTGATCATCTCGCATGACCGCGATATTCTGAATAAATGTATTGATCATGTTCTGCATATCGATCAACAACAGATCACCATGTACACCGGTGACTATGATACTTTCGAACGTGAACGCGCGGCAAAGCTGAACCTGCAGCAAAAAATGCATGAAAAACAACAGGCCGAACGCGCCCATATCCAGGGCTTTATCGATCGTTTCAAGGCCCAAGCCAGTAAGGCCCGTCAGGCGCAAAGCCGGATGAAAGCTCTCGAGCGTATGGATATTGTCGATGCGATTATGGCCTCCCGCTCCGTTCGCTTTAACTTTCCCCAGCCCGATAAATTATCACCGCCAATGATATCGCTGCGCCATGTCAGTGTTGGCTATACACCAGGGAAACCTGTACTGCGCCGGTTACATGAAAACATTGATCCCGGCGATCGTATCGCGCTGCTTGGCGCGAATGGTAACGGTAAATCAACCCTGATCAAACTGATCGCAGATAAGCTGACCCCGATGGATGGCGAAGTCGTGCGTTCCAAAAAATTGCGGATCGGTTATTTCTCACAGCATCAAACCGAGGAACTTGATGTTGAAGAAAGCCCGTATCAATCCCTCTCCCGTATGGTGCGTGAAACGACTGGCGAGGCCAAAGAACCCGCGATCAGAGCCAAACTGGGACAATTCGGATTTTCCCGTGATCTGGCCGATAATAAAATCGGTAATCTGAGCGGTGGTGAAAAAGCCCGGTTGCTGTTTGCTTTCATGAGCTATGATGCACCGCATATGTTGTTATTGGATGAACCGACCAACCACCTTGATGTCGATGCCAGAGAAGCCTTGATACAGGCACTCAATCATTATGAAGGGGCTGTAATCATGGTCAGCCACGATCCCAGCATGGTTGAACGGGTCGCCGACCGCCTATGGCTGGTCAAGGATGGCACCTGCCAGCCTTTTGACGGGGATCTTCAGGATTACAGGAAATTTGTCATCCAATCCCGTCGCGATGATAAAAAGAAAGAAAACAAGAATAATAAAAAAGCCAAAGCGGAGAAAAAGGATAAGGCAGAGAATAAAACCTCTGCCAAGGACCTGGAAAAACACGTCGCCAAAGCTGAAAAGCATGTCGCTGATCTGGAAGCGGAAAAGAAAAAACTGGAAGATCTGCTAGCTGACCCAAAGATCTATGATGATCTTGATAAAACGACAGAAACGCAGCAAAAATATGCCCGCGTCACCAAGGACCTTGAAAAGCAGGAAAAATCATGGCTGGAAGCGCTTGCGCAACTGGAAGACGCCTGCTGATATTCCCAAATATAATTTATCTATAAAAGAATAGAAACCCGCTTGTATACCGTTTTCCGAGCGTGCCTATAATTTAATTACCTAATTTATATATCCAGATGTCTCGCTTCTTCAATGGTCGCGCCCACAGGAATATCATATTTTTCATGCAACCGTGCCAAAGACGCATGCCGGTCAGCAACCACTTCCTTAAACAAGGTCCAGATCATGGCATAGATAATAAAGGTAAAGGGCAGCGCTGCCAGAACCGCGCCTGCTTGCAGGCCTTTTAATCCACCCGTTGCAATCAATGTAAAGCATATTGCCGCAATCAATGCACCCCATGTCAAACGTTTAATCAGCGGCGGGCTGATACTGCCGCGATCGGTCATCTGCGATACAATATAAGACGCCGAATCCGCAGAGGTGACAAGAAAGATAAAGATCAGACACACACCGACACCGGAAAGCAATGTCGAGAAAGGCAACGCATCAAATAAGGCGAAAAAGGCTGTCGTTATATTCTCTTCGACAGCAGCGGCAAGCCCAAGGCTTTGGGTCAGTTCCAGATGCAGCGCTGCGCTACCAAAAACACCAATCCATAAACATGCAAACAGCGGCGGCATAATCAGCGTGCCAAAGATAAACTCACGGATCGTCCGCCCGCGTGAAATACGGGCAACGAAGGTTCCTACAAACGGTGACCAGGCGATCACCCATGCCCAGTAAAAAATTGTCCAGTCCTGTCCCCAGGTCGAGCCTTCAAATGGCGAGGTCTGCAGGCTCATTGAAAAGAAATTCTGCAAGTAATCGCCAATACCAAGCACCGTCGCCTCCAAAATGATCCGTGTCGGGCCGACAATAAGAACATAGAACATTAACAGCAAAGCAATCGCAAGGTTAATATCGGACAGAACCTTAATCCCCTTATTCAGACCACTGGCGGCAGATGTCATATAGGCTGCAAACATAACCGTTAAAATAATCCCCTGCCACATCATATCTTCGGGGATATTAAACAAGCTGTGCAAGCCACCATTTATCTGCAAAACGCCAAGCCCGAGTGATGTCGCCACCCCCATCACCGTTGCGACCACAGCAAATACATCAAAGGCGCCGCCGAGAAGCCGCGGTGCCGGTGTTTTTTCAGTTACAGGTCTTAACACGGTCGACACCAGACCCGGCTGTTTCTTGCGAAACTGGAAAAACGCAATAATCAGACCGACAATCGAAAACGCTGCCCACTGATGCACGCCCCAGTTAAAAAAGCTGTACTGCATGGCCAGCCGCGCCGCGGCTTTGCTCTGCCCTTCGACCAGATCATGCGGCGGATTAAGATAATGCATCATCGGTTCGGCCATACCATAAAAGACAAGACCGACACCAAAACCAGCGGCCATTAACATGGCAACCCATGAGAAAAACGAGTAATCGGGACGGCTTTCAGGCGGCCCCAACCGTATGGCGCCAAATTTTGAAAAAGCTAAATAGCCCAGCACAATGACAAATCCGAAAACAGAAACCAGATAGAACCAGCCAAAAAATTTGGTGACCCAGCCAAGCGCAGTTGACGCGACTTCTTCAAATCCAACCGGAAAAACCGATCCCAAGATCACAAGCGCCAGAATAATGAGAAAAGAGACAATAAAAACCGGCTGGTTGAAAGTTCTAAGCATAAGACATCCTACGGAATTGAAACATACCGTTCAAAGAATAAAGGCAAATTAAACCCATGTATAGACTTGTGCCTTAAAAAACCCGTTAACCCTATACTCGAAAAAATAATTCAGGCTGTATTCCTTATATATAAAGGTATTTGGCTTTAATTTTTCAGAATCACTTGCGTAATAGCACGAACTGTGATTAACTGCGCTTGGGTTCGTGATAACTCTTGAGATGTGCCTGCGCTAGCAGCTGTATCTAGCAAAACGATTTTCTCTTACACAGTTTCGTTTGACAAAGAGTTGCCAGAAAATGACTGGATACAAACTCTATGTCTCGTCGTGCCATTGTGGCGCGAGATGAATGCTATTTAAAAAGTAAGAAAAAACGAGGACACCTCAAATGAAAAACTTTAATGAACTGGGTTTACCCCAGCCGATGCTCCATGCTCTGGAGAAAATGAAATTCTCAACACCAACACCAATTCAGGCACAAGCCATTCCGCTTGCGCTTGCTGGTCGTGACATTCTGGGTTCTGCCCAGACAGGTACCGGCAAAACAGCAGCTTTTGGTATACCCCTGCTCGCGCATCTGATTAAGAACCCGCAAAGTACTGCCGTGGTTCTGACCCCGACACGCGAACTTGCCGTACAGGTTATGAAAGCCATCCATGAAATGCAGGATCGGGCGATGTCCATTCCAACCGCACTTCTGATTGGTGGCGAAGCCATGCCAAAGCAATTCCACCAGTTACAAAGAAAGCCACGTATTGTTGTAGGTACGCCGGGCCGGATCAATGATCACCTGACCCGCCGCAGCCTGAAACTTAACAATGCCGATTTTCTGGTTCTGGACGAAACCGACCGTATGCTTGATATGGGTTTTGGTATTCAGGTTGAAAAAATTGTTGAGAACATGCCAAAAAGCCGTCAGACGCTTATGTTCTCTGCCACGATGCCTCCATACATCGTCAAGATGTCTGAAAAATACATGAACCAACCTGAGCGTATTGCAGTTGGCTCAACAACACAGCCGATGGCCAATATCAAACAGGAAGAAGTCAGAACGACTGTTGCCGGAAAATATGAAAGCCTGACCAAAGAACTCTATGAGCGCGAAGGTTCTGTCATCGTTTTCGTGAAAACAAAGCGTGGCGCTGATCGTATGACCCGCCGCCTTAATGGTGATGATCTGAATTCTGAAGCGCTGCATGGCGATCTGAAACAAAGCAAACGTGACCGCGTTATTCAGGCCTTCCGCAATAAGAAATTCCGTGTTCTGGTCGCAACTGATGTTGCCGCCCGTGGTCTTGATATCCCGCATATCGAGCATGTCATCAATTTTGACTTGCCGCAGGTTCCGGAAGATTACATCCACCGCATTGGCCGTACGGCCAGAGCCGGTGCCGAAGGCAGCGCTGTCTGTTTCATCACCCCGGAAGACCGGGTAAAATGGAATGCCATCCTAAAGCTGATTGACCCTGCAAAAGCAGCGGCACAAAAAACGCAGGAGCCACGTGCAAGCCGCGGTAAAAAACCGTACAAAGCCGGTAAACCGAAAAGTTTCCGCTTTAAAAGCCACAGCAGAAAAGAAGGCGGCCGCAAGTCTAAATCTGCACGGGCAGCATAACGCTTTAAAATACTAATTTCTAAAAAACCGTCAGCCTGATCAGGGCTGGCGGTTTTTTTATGCCCGAAAACGCCATCGGAACCCTTCTTATCAGCAGGATGTTAGTTATATGACGCCTCAGGTAAACAAACAGGCTATTAAAAAAAACAGGAGGATCCCAGATGTCCCGCAATGAAACAAAATCCGTGACAACAGCTGATCGTGTCGCCCGACACACAGCCCCGCATGTTAATGCCCGAATAGAAGAAGACATGGAAATGCGCCTTATATATTTCGCAGAACATGTCGAAGACATTGATCGCCGTTTAAAAGAACTGGATCGTGAACAGAATATCGAAACTGTTTTGCAAGCCAATGCGGCGACCTTATCTATGGTGGGTCTGGCTCTTGGCCTGACACGTCATAAACGCTGGCTCGGCCTGCCATTGGTTGTGTCCGGTTTTCTGTTTCAACATGCAAGACAGGGCTGGTGTCCACCGCTGTCGGTTTTCCGCCGTATGGGCGTTCGCACAGCGGAAGAAATCAATCAGGAACGTTATGCCTTGAAATATCTTCGCGGCGATTTTGATCGTAAACTTGGCAATGGCTCGATCAAAACACGTGTGCGCAAAGTGCTTGATATCGTCAATCGTTCTTAAATTTAACCTGTTCCAAATTAAGACCGCCAGCTGCACTATGCGCGGCTGACGGTTTCTTTAATATCGTCCTCAGTCAGGCTTGCGCGCTTGCTTTTGGTGAATATTCCATTTCACCGATTTGTTCTACCGTTGTTGCTTGCGGTCCTTCCGGACTTTCATCATAGGCAAGCACCACCCGCACCGGTGTGCCAACTTCCAATGGCTCGAACCCTTTACCGATGACGCTGTTACGGTGAAAATAAACTTCATTGCCATTATTCAATTCAACAAAGCCGAACCCCTGAAGGCCATTCAAACGCACCACGCGGCCTTCCAGCGGTTGATCATGATGTTTAATATCACCACGCTGTTTACGGTTATAATCCTCGAGCTGCCGAACCATCGCCTTAAAGGCATCATTTATAGTCATATCCAACTGGTTATGGCGGTTTTCATCGCCTGGTGACTTGCTGACCACCAACCTTTGCCCCGGGACATTGACCTCAAGCGTGACATGAAAAAGATTGCCTTTTTGATGACGGCGTTCCGGTTTTGTCACAATAACGCGGGCATCAATAATATGATCATAAAACCGTTCAAGCTTTTTGCTTTTCTCACGGATCATGGCCTCATAGGCAGGGCTTGGATCCAGACTATCAAATACTATTTCCAGAGGCTCATCCATTTTATTGTTCTCCTGATCTAAGATTTTAACGAGCTTTCAGTAGACCCGAAAAAACAATCGTCTGGATTGATATTTGTCAAAAATCAGGCTTTTACCCCAGATTTGATAAAGCCTGATCCAGATCGGCAATAATATCATCCACATTCTCGATCCCGATTGACAAACGAATGGCTTCCGGTAGCGCGCCTGCGGCAATTTTCTGATCATCATGCAGTTCGGAATGCGTGGTTGAAGCCGGATGGATAATCAGGCTTTTGGTATCACCGATATTGGCCACATGGCTTAGGAGCTTAACGCCCTCGACCACTTTGACCGCGGCGTCAAAACCACCGGCAAGGCCAAAAGTAAACAAAGCGCTGCAATAACCATTGCGCATATATTTATCAGCCAAAGCCTTATAGGGGCTATCAGCAAGTCCGGCATAATTGACCCAGGCCACCGCCGGATGCTCTTTTAAGAATTCAGCAACTTTCAGGGCATTTTCGCTATGACGCTGCATCCGTAAATGCAGGGTTTCAATCCCGACCAGCGTATAATACGCATTCGCCGCCTGCTGATTCATGCCAAGGTCGCGTAAACCTACCGCATGGTTATGGATCGCCAGCGGATTATCAGGGAATTTTTCAGCAAAGGTCAGGCCATAGCTGGGGTCTTCCTGTGCCAGTGCGGTGAATTTGTCGCTGTATTTCATCCAGTCAAATGTACCGCCATCAACAACAGCGCCGCCCATTGCCTGTCCATGGCCGCTTAGATACTTTGTCGTTGAATGGGTGACGGCTGAGGCCCCATAATCAAAAGGCTGGAAAATATAGGGTGTTGCCACTGTATTATCGACAATCAGCGGGATACCGGCATCTTCGGCAATCCGCGCCACAGCTTCGACATCAATAATGGCGCCTTCGGGGTTTGAAATGCTTTCGACGAAAATCAATTTGGTTTTTTCAGTGAGGGCTTTTTTGAAATTCTCCGGCTCTAGCGGATTGACGAAATGACACTGCCAGCCGAAAGACCGTTTGAACGTATCGCGAAACTGACTGGTCGTTCCACCATAGATTTTACAGGATGAAACAAAATCATCGCCACTATCAAGGATCGCTGTAAAGGCAAGAAGGCTTGCCGACAAACCGGATGACGTGCAGGTCGCGCCAACACCGTTTTCAAGTGATGATATCCGGCTTTCAAGCGCCGCTATTGTCGGATTATTGATACGGGAATAGATAAAGCCTTCTTCTTTTAAATGAAACCGGTTGGACGCCTGCTCGGTATCTTTAAAAACAAAGGCGCAGCTTTGGTGGATCGGTGTGCTGCGTGCCCCTGTGGTTTCATCCGGTGTCGTGCCACCCTGAACGCTTAATGTTTCAATATTAAATGATTTTGCCTTATCCATCGCTTTATCCTTTGCTGTTTATATCGGCGTTATTAACGCCTGCAGGGTAAAGCATAAATCAAAGCTGTGAAAAAACATAGTCTGTTAAAAAAACTGAAAACTGTGCTGCAGAACATTCGGCTTACGAAAGGCACCGTTGCAGTCCGCTGTAGTCGCCGAACAATGGGCACAACAATGTTCGGCAAGCCGGCTAAAATTTTTGATGGTGACTTCCGCCCCTTTGGCATAAACACCGCGCTTATTCAAACTGCGCAAAGCACGGGAAAAGGATTCAGCCTTCATCCCCAATCGCGAAGCGGCCAGAGATTTCTCATAGGGAAATGGAAATGTTCCACCTGCACCCTTCATAGATGAGGATAACTGGATCAGCAGACAGCTCACCCGCTGTGAGACATCCATCAAAGTCATATGTTCCTTTTCCAATTGTAATCGTCTGACTTGACGTGACATTTCTCCCAGAACGCCATTCAACATGTCTGGATTATTTCTGGTTACCTCCCTGATAACAGCGCCCGGAATTTCTATCATATGGCTTTCTTTCGCAGCCTCGGCAGAGAATGGATAATCAGTTTCAAAGAATACCGCCGCTTTGCCAAAAACATCGCCACGGGTTAAAAGAGATATAATCGTTTCCTCACCCCATTCGGTATTACGATATAATTTTACCCATCCGCTATGGATAATAAAAAACCGGTCTGCTTTGTCATCCTGAAAACAGATCGGCATATGCTTGGCATAAGTTCTAAAACGGGCAGATTCATAGCATTTTTTAAAGTCCTGATCCGTCAAGGCCTTGAAAAACGGGATATCATATAGAAAATCCCGGCTATGGTCTTTGGCACTTAGCATAAAGAATCCTCTTATAAGCTGTGGGCATAAGAGTCAGCACATTTATATCAGTCTATGTGCGTATCTATTTTCACTAACACATCCCGGACCTAAAAGTTTCCTTCATCCTGCTTTTTCTGTTTCTGTGACATTCTTCGATATTTTAAAACGTCTGCCTATAAATTTAAAAAATTTGATAAAAGTCAAAATGGATTCCTGCTTTTAAGTGTTGGTCATTTGTAAATATTAAGGATGTCATCAACATGAGGAGACCGACATGAAACGAAAAGTAACTTACTTTCTGGTACCTTTAATTACCTTGCTTGTTCTGGGGGGCTGTACGCGTTTAAATGAAAATGATCGCGCCATGATCATGGAAACCCGTCAGATAGCTTTGAATGCCAGCAATCAATCCGCTGAATCTGCCCAAAGTGCGACGCAAGCAGCAAAATCGGCACAGCAAGCAAGCATAGCCGCGCGTCAGGCTGCCGATGCCGCTGCACGGTCTAGTGAACGTTCTGACCGTATTTTTCGAAGTGGTGTCGAAAAATAACAAGACTAAAAATATATATTAAAATTAAATTTTACGCCCTATAGGAACCGGTATACCGCTGCGTTCCTGTAGGGCTTTCTTTACGGCGCGCCAATCTACTGTCGTATTTTCTCCGGCAATTGCAGCAATATCACCTTCGATATTTTCAGGCGGTGCCGGGGTTCTTATATGCCCATGCTCAAGGATATCATCACTCTGCTGTTGGAGTGGTGTGACTTCAAGTAACAGAGTATTTTTATACCAACCCATTTTATAAGACTGATCAACGACAGTAACTGGCGTACCTACCGATACCAGATTAAAGAGAACCGAAATATCCTCAGGATAAAGACGGATACATCCATGACTGGATTGCCGTCCGATGCCATAGGGCTGGTTGGTGCCATGTATCACATAACCCGGCCAGCCCATATTCAGCGCATGACTTCCCAAAGGATTATGCGGTCCGGCAGGTACGGATTGTGGTAAATCAGGTTTTTCTGCGCGAATTGATTCCGGTGGTACCCAGACCGGGTTCTCCCGTTTTTTGACAAGACGAGTATCGCCGGTCGGGGTTTGCCAACCTTCTTTACCAACACCAATCGGAAAACTATAAACCTGTCCGTCGCTATCGTATAAATACAACCTGAACTCGGGCAGGTTAATCACAATTCCTTGTCTAGGGGCGGCTGGCAATATATGGGCAAGTGGTAATTTTATCCTTGTTCCTGCACCCGGCATCCAGGGGTCAACGCCGGGGTTCGCCGCCATGACTTCAACAATACCAAGATCAAAATGACGCGCAATTTGATATAATGTATCTTCATACTGCGCCGTATAAACACGCTCTGCACCAATTAAATCGCCTTTAATCGTATATTTTTCACCCCTTGCCGGTTGAAGCACAAAAATCACTAAAACCACAAAACAGGCAAGACTTTTTAATCTATAAGGCATGTTTCTCATCCTCTTCTTTTATCGTTCTTATCATACAAACGGATGAAATCTTTTTTTGACCATAAAAACTCAGGAATGTTTTTATTTTTGATAAATATCAACATGTCCTTCCATCTTATACCTTAAGGTTGATGATACAGGAGGCCTAAAATGAAAGCAGTCATAAGCACAAAACGCCAGATAGCATTAAAAAAAAACGGCCCTCAAACTTTCAGTGGGTAAAGGCATTATACTTCATGGTGATCTCACCTTACCGGAGCATCCGCGTGGCATGGTGATCTTTGCCCATGGCAGCGGCTCTAGCCGTCACAGCCCACGTAACTGCGCCGTTTCTGAAATTCTGAATGAAGCCATGCTGGGCACATTATTGATTGATCTTTTGACCGAGGAAGAAGAAAGAATTGATCAGATCACCCGCCATATCCGGTTCGATATTCCGCTGCTAGCCGAACGTCTGGTTAAAATATCTGCCTGGGTATCCCGGCATCCAAAACTACAAGGACTAAAACAAGGATTTTTCGGTTCTAGCACCGGTGCCGGTGCTGCTTTGATCGCTGGTGCCCGTCTTCCTGAGATCATTACAGCCATTGTTTCCCGTGGCGGCCGACCTGATCTTGCCTGCCCTAAACTGACAAAAGTACAGGCACCTGTTTTATTGATTGTCGGCGACCTTGATCGTCATGTTCTAGAGCTTAATAAAACAGCATTAAAAATGCTGAATACAAAATCCACTCTTAAAACCATTCCCGGTGCAACCCACCTGTTTATAGAGATGGGTACATTAGAACAGGTTGCCGATAGCGCGGCTGAATGGTTCGTAAAACACGCAACTGATTAAAACGAGGATAAAATGCATATTAGAAAATTTACTGACAGAGCCGAGGCCGGACAGGCCCTTGCCCACATTCTGAATTTTTATACCAACAAACGGGATGCTGTCGTGCTTGCCTTGCCACGAGGCGGCGTTCCGGTTGGCTATGAAATTGCCCGGCAGCTAAATTTACCTCTGGATGTCTGGTTGGTTCGTAAACTTGGCGTCCCGGGACATGAAGAAGTGGCCATGGGGGCTATTGGCTATGGTGGTGTTCGTTATCTAAATAGTGATCTGATTTCAAAGCTCGGCATCACGTCGGAGCAAATTGAAGAAGTCACCAAAAAAGAAGACATTGAACTAAAACGCCGTAGCCGCCTTTACAGAGGTGATCGTCCCTTACCCGAGTTAAAAGGCAAGACCGTCATTCTGGTTGATGATGGGCTTGCGACAGGGGCAACCATGCTTGCCGCTATAAAATCCCTTAGCCAGGCCGAAACGGCGCATGTCGTTATCGCCATACCGGTTGGTGCAAAATCAACATGTCTTGAGCTTGAACAACTGGTTGATGATTTCGCCTGTATTATGACACCGGATCCTTTTTATGGTGTCGGACGTTGGTACGTTAATTTTGAGCCTACCAGCGATGAAGACGTTCAGGCTCTCTTGAAATCTGCCAGCCAACCGGCCGTACAAGAAAGGAAAACCGCCCTATGACCAGAAAAAATCGTTATCACGAGCTCGTCTCGGAAATAGATAAAAATCTTAGCCCCTTAAAAAGCCAATTGCAGGATTATGATGAGATTGTCGAGGCGGCACGTGATAAAAATTTCGTTTTACTGGGTGAGGCATCACATGGCACAGCTGAATTTTATCACGCCCGAAAAGAAATCACACAGCGGCTCATATTTGAATGTGGATTTGATGCTGTTGTGGTCGAAGCGGACTGGCCTGATGCCTATCGTGTTAATAAATATGTCTGCAATATCAGTGAGGATACAAATGCTGATGAAGCGCTTTCTGATTTTGAAAGATTCCCGACATGGATGTGGCGCAATACCGAAGTGAAAGATTTTATCACCTGGCTTGAAAAATATAATACCACCTATCGTGCCCCCGACAAAAACCCGGCACAGGGCACTCCTATCCGTTTTTACGGGCTTGATTTGTATAGCATGTCAAGTTCACTTCATGCCGTCATTGCCTATCTTGATACAATTGATCCGATTGCCGCACGTGCAGCACGTCAGCGTTACGGATGTTTGGATCACTTTCTTGATAATCCCGCCGCTTACAGCTATGCCACCGAACTGGGCCTTTCAAAAGATTGTGAGGACGAAGTCATCGCACAATTGATAGAATTACAGCGTAAAGCTATGGAATATAGCACCCAAAACGGCAAGATCGGTCAGGAAAACTACTTTTCTGCCGTTCAGAATGCTTCCCTGGTTAAAAAGGCTGAAAAATATTATCGGGCTATGTTCGGAGGCCGATCAAATACATGGAATTTGCGGGACAGCCATATGTTTGAAACACTCGAGAACATCCATGATTATCTCGGCCAGCCCTTAGACCGACCGGCACGTATTATTGTCTGGGCGCATAACTCGCATATCGGTAATTCCGCCGCGACAGAGATGTCCAATCGCGGCGAATATAATCTGGGCCAGCTGATGCGTCAGGAATATCCGGACAAAAGCCTTCTGGTTGGCTTCTCGACCTGCCGGGGTACAGTCACCGCAGCAGATAACTGGGATCAAGCAGCCAAGTTTAAACGCATTAACGAACCGGTTCCCGGAAGTTATGAAGAACTGTTTCATCATGTAAATGAGAAAGACTTCCTGCTTGACCTCAGAGATAACACGGCCCTGACAGACATGCTAAGCGAGCCTTTGTTGCAGCGGGCAATCGGTGTTATTTATAAACCTGATACTGAACGCCAGAGCCATTATTTCCAAAGCTGCCTGCCGGAACAATTCGACTTCATTCTTCATTACAGCAATACCCATGCGGTTGAGCCGATCGAATCTGTTATGCACCCGCATTATAACGAACTGGATGAAACCTATCCTTACGGGCTTTAGGCGCACCATAATCACTTTTATCATTTATAAAGCAGATTGACAGCGTGCGCTCTTTATTTAAAATAAAACGCTAAACTCTATAATGTCTTTGTATCTGCGATGCCGGATTAAAGGAAAAAAATGGATTATAGCCATACAGCCCCCGACACCGGAAGTTTCTTTTCTAACTTACTGCAGCCTTATGTCCCTAGGCAGCAATGTATGTATCATGAAAGCGGGCTTATAACGCTGCATGTCGCATCAGATATTTTGATTGCTTTGGCGTATTTTTCCATTCCTGTTGCGCTGATTTACTTTGTCCGCCGCCGTAAAGACCTTGCCTATAACTGGATTTTTATACTATTTGCCCTGTTTATTGTTCTATGCGGTACGACCCATATTTTTGGCGTGATTTCAATATGGAATGCTGTTTACCGGCTGGATGGTGTAATCAAGGCCTTAACAGCGATAGCCTCTATCGGCACCGCTGTTATTTTATGGCGCTTGATGCCACATGCTCTGGTCTTACCCGGCATCAAAGAAATCATTAACCGCCGTGATGAGTTAGAGCGCCTTGCCGCACAGCGGACGACCGAACTAACCGAAGTAAACAATACCTTACGCAAAAGCGAAGAAAACCTGAAAATCGTTGCCGAAAAGGCAGATCTGGCCAATCAGGCCAAAACAGATTTTCTCGCTAATATCAGCCATGAACTCCGTACACCGTTAAATGTGATTGTCGGTATCTCTGATATTCTGATCCGACAAGAAGATCTGCCCGCCAAGTCCCAAAAACTGGTCGACGTCCAGCAAAACAGCGCTCAGACCTTAAAATCACTGATAAACGATCTTCTGGATATCAGTAAAATTGAATCGCGCAACTTCTCTTTAAATATAGAAAGCTTTAACATCAATACGGTATTAAAGGATGCTGTTCAGGCATTTACAGTCGAAAGTCAGGATAAAGATATCGAACTGCACTTCATTCCGGCTAAGGAAGATATCAGCCTTTCCGGTGATCCGGCCCGTATCCGGCAAATTATTACCAACCTTATTAGCAACGCGATTAAATTTACCCATAAGGGGTCAATCACCGTCAAGGCCGACATCCAACACGATGAGAAACCCGGCGAATATCATATAGAAATTTCCGTCACTGATACCGGCATTGGCATCACAACTGGACATCTTGATAAAATTTTTGACAGGTTTTCACAGCTTAACGATAGCAGCACACGACAATACAGTGGCGCTGGCCTCGGCCTGTCAATCAGCAAAGAAATTGCCCGTGTTATGGGCGGTGAACTGACAGCAGTAAGTGAAATTGAAAAAGGTTCGGTTTTTACCTTTACCGTAGATCTGCCGGGGAGCGTTGAGGATACGCAAACGCCCAAAGAACAATCCAAAAAAACACAAGCCGATAAAAATAATAATACATCCTTGGACCGCCCATTGGTCCTTGCCGTAGATGACTACCCTGCCAATATTCTGGTTTTGGAGAATATGCTCGATGAAATGGGCTATGACTGCATAACAGCACATAACGGGACAGAAGCTCTGTCACAGATATCTGAACATTATGATGATATTTATGCTGTTCTTATGGATCTGCAAATGCCTGAAATCGATGGTCTGGAAGCCACCCGCCAAATCCGCAAAATAGAAGAAGAAACCGCCAATAAAGGACATCTGCCTATCATCGCAATCACTGCCCATGCCCTTCAAGGCACCGAGGAGGAATGCATAGAGGCCGGTATGGATCTGTATCTGGCAAAGCCTTATCAGCGTGAACATCTTGCCGAATTACTAAAAAAATGCGCCAAGATCGGTTAGCGATCCAATAACAACATCGCCTGGCCAATCTACACCAGGATCAATGCCTGTTTTCATGAGATTACTTTTGGCAATATGCCGATGCCAACTGCACATAACAGATAGATCATTTGTCCAGATTGCCTGAAGTTCCACGAAGTTTCGAAAAATATTTTCATCCTCTGAGACGAAGTTTTTTGAAAGATTAGTAATTATGATCTATAATTCTATCAAGACTAAATCAGGAATTAAAAGGTCGCACCATGCAATGCTATGAAAAAATTCTTTATGTCGCGAATGAATTCACCGAAGAGGGTGAAGGTCTAAAGCAAGCGGCCTCCCTTGCCACCCAATGCGGGGCAAAACTGACGGTGATGGCTATTTTCCCTGACCTGCCAGACGAACTTTCTGAATATCGCGACAGTTATAAACAGGAACTCTTACAAGAGGCCAGCGAAAAATTCGAATCTATCTGCAAGGAAGAAGATCTTAAAATCGACATGGATAAGGTCAACTTCGTCACCGAAACCGGCCATCCCCTGTTTATCCATATTATTCAGGCCGTCTTAAAAGAAAACTATGATCTGGTGGTTAAGGACGTTGCCGCCTTTGAGCCAAAAAAAGGCCTGCTTTCGATTGATATGAACCTGCTGCGCAAATGTCCGGGGGCTGTCTGGCTAAGTCGCCCTTATGTGGCGGATGATCAATTCAAGATGGTCGTTGCGATTGATCCCTTCCCCGGCAAGCCGAGCGGAAAAGCGTTGAATACCCGCCTACTGCAAAAAGGTCGCGACATAGCAAAACGGCTTGGCGGAAAAATGGTCGTCTTATCCTGCTGGAACTTTGAACACGAAGATTACTTAAGAAAATCTATGTTTGTTCGTGTTTCAGAACAGGAGATAGACGATCTAATTCAAAAAAATCGTAAAGAACATACCGAAGCTCTGCGAGAAACTCTGCAAACAGCCGGTCTGGAAAAAGATGATTACATCGTTGAACAACGCCGCGGCCGGCCAGATGATATTATTCCTGCCTATATCAGTGAAAATAACATTGACCTGTTATTAATGGGAACCGTTGCCCGTACAGGGGTGCCGGGTTTTGTTATGGGGAACACGGCAGAAGACGTCATCCGGCAAACAACATGTTCATTATTGACTGTTAAGCCTGATGATTTTGTCTCACCGGTTAAATTCTAATCAGGATGGTTTTCAAACCGGAAGACTAAAAATCATTTTCATTTCTGCCCTGCCGTTTTTTGTTGTTCTTGTATCAATATTCTGCCGGCAACGGAATAAAAGAACGTCGCCGACCAGGTCAGCATCATAAACCCGGCGAGGGCTTCGACGACCATACTTAGTGTTTTAAAAGCGCCAAGAGGATAGAAATTGCTTAGCCCCATCGTTGTATAACTGACGCCTGAAAAATAAATATAATCGCGAAGCCCTTCATTGAATTCGCCTTCAAAAGTCCCCATCGACGTATAAACATCCAAGGCATAAAAGGCACCGCCAAAAATCAGAATTTCAATCATACGAAATACGGCCGGCCCCAGCATTAAAAAAGGCGGCACTATAGGACTCTTTGTGTTCCAGCGCGCCGCCAGACAAGCAATGCCGATCATCCCCAAATAATGAATAAATGCTGTGATTACAAATAACAGCGCGGCTATAATACTGATTAACGCGTAACCTCTCCTTTCCCTGACTGCTCAAACAGTTTGTTCGGGAAATCCGTTCCGTTAATATGTTCTAATCTTAATATGGCGGGTCGTTTGTTTTTATCTCTAGCACTGTTATCGATGATTACTGACGGACGAAAGCAACGCCCCGCTTTAACAAAGCTTACGACCAGTCCAGAACAACCTTACCGCATTGGCCAGACTCCATTGCATCAAAGCCTTTTTGAAACTCTTCGGCCGGGAAATGATGCGTCACCACAGCCGATACATCCAGACCACTTTGCAACAAGGCTACCATTTTATACCAGGTTTCAAACATCTCACGGCCATAGATACCTTTTAAGGTCAGGCCTTTGAATATGACTTTATTCCAGTCAATGGCCATCTTACCGCCAGCGGGAATACCCAGCATTGCAATTTTACCACCGGTGATCATGGTTTCGATCATCTGCTGAAAGGCGCTTTCGATACCTGACATTTCAAGACCAACATCAAACCCCTCTTGCATACCAAGATCGCGCATAACATCCGTAAGTTTCTCTTGCGTGGGATTGATTGCACGGGAAGCACCCAATTTTTCAGCCATTTCCAAACGATGGGGATTAACATCTGTAATAACGACATTCCGCGCGCCAACATGTTTTGCAATCAAAACCGCCATCAAACCAATCGGTCCGGCGCCGGTAATCAACACATCCTCACCGACCAGATCAAAAGACAGCGCGGTATGAACCGCATTGCCGAACGGATCAAAAAAGGCGGCAATTTCATCCGGAATTTCATCCGGGATCGGAAAGACATTTTCAGCCGGAATCGACAGATAATCGGCAAAACAGCCCTGACGATGAACGCCGATACCTTTGGTATTAATACACAAATGCCGACGACCAGCCCTGCAATTACGGCAATGGCCGCAGACCAGATGGCTTTCACCGGATACCCGCTGACCTTTCTCAAGATGGGTAACATCAGCACCGAAATCCTCGACAACACCGACAAATTCATGGCCGACGATCATCGGTACCGGAATGGTTTTCTGCGCCCACTCATCCCATTGGTAGATATGCAGATCAGTACCGCAAATCGCAGTCTGACGTATTTTGACCAATACATCCTGACGGCCGATTTCGGGCACCGGCACATTATCAATCATCCATAAACCCGCTTCGGCTTTACTTTTTTCAATGCCTCTCATGCGGCTTCTCCTTTTAAAACGCCCAGTTTACGGCCAACTTCGGCAAATGCCTCAATCGCCTTGTCGATATGGGCTTTATCATGGGCAGCGGACATCTGGGTGCGGATACGGGCCTTGCCGTCCGGCACCACAGGATAGGAAAACCCGATAACATAAACGCCCCGTTTTAACATTTCATCGGCAAATTCAGCTGCCAGCGCCGCATCATAAATCATCACCGGAATAATCGGATGCTCCCCCGGTAACAGATCAAAGCCAAGCTTGGTCATGTCTTCGCGGAAATAACGGCTATTCTCGGTTAACTTGGCACGTAGCTTAACACCGTCTTTATCCAATAAATTCATGACCGCAAGAGATGTTGCCGTAATTACCGGCGCCAGCGTATTGGAAAATAGGTAAGGACGTGAACGTTGACGCAGATATTCAATAATTTTGGCATTACCGGCGGTATAGCCCCCTGATGCCCCGCCCAGTGCCTTGCCAAGGGTGCCGGTAATAATATCAACCTTATCGCTCAGCCCGTAATAATCCGGTGTACCGCTGCCATTCGGACCGGTAAAGCCCACGGCATGGCTGTCATCGACCATAACCATGGCATCGTATTTCTCGGCCAGCGCGCAAATTTCAGGCAGATTGGCAAGATAGCCATCCATTGAAAACACCCCGTCGGTGGCAATCAGGCGGAACCGGGTTCCCGCCGCCTCTTTCAAACAGCGTTCCAGATCGGCCATATCATTGTTATTATAGCGCAGCCGTTTTGCCTTACACAGACGGACGCCATCAATGATACTGGCATGATTCAGCGCATCACTGATAATCGCATCTTCCGGCCCCAGCAGCGTTTCAAACAGACCGGTATTGGCATCAAAGCAGGAAGAATATAAAATGGCATCTTCCTGTTTTAAAAAACCGGCAATCCGTTTTTCCAGCTTTTTATGGATATCAAGCGTGCCACAGATAAACCGGACTGACGCCATGCCAAAACCGTAATCATCCAATGCCATTTGCGCGGTTTTGACCAGACCCGGGTTATCAGCAAGCCCTAAATAATTATTGGCACAGAAATTCAAGACATGATCGCCGGATTCGACTTCGATATCGGCATTCTGTGGGGATGTAATCACCCGCTCCGGCTTATATAGTCCGGCGTCTTTTATCGCTTGAATCTCTTTTTCAATATGGATGATCATCGGTTTTGGCATAAAACAATCCTTTCATAAATCTGCAGACAACAAGATAAAGGGAATTTAGGATTTTGGCAAAGTTTTCCACAATTCTTCATCAAAGCCGACCATAAAAAGGTCATCAGATACCAGCAATGGCCGCTTGATCAGGGATGGATTATCCAAGGCTGCCTGCAAAGCTGTCTCTGCATCCATATTTTCCTGCATTTCTTTTGGCAATTTTCGCCATGTCGTACCGCGGCGGTTAATAATCTTATCCCAGCCGTGTATTTCAAAACCCCGTTTTAATATATCCGCATCCGCGCCGGATTTTTTGTAATCATGAAACTCGAAAGCAATACCGTTTTCATCCAGCCAGTTTCTGGCTTTTTTCATGGTATCGCAGTTCTTAATGCCGAATAATGTGTAGGTCATTTAAAACCTCCCTTTAGAAATCACCTTATCATTCCCGATCATAACGCCAGAGTCCAGCGCCTATAAGAAAATGTTTATAACTCACTTTTATACCGAAACCTCCTCAACGCCCAAACTGACCATCCGATCTTTATTATCATTAACCTAATATTCAGGTGTTTTTCATATAATCCCTTGTATGAGTGAAGAGGGTGAAAAAAAATCGTTTAGCCGTTTTACAAGCCGTTTTGGGACAGAAATCCCTTATGCTCCTAATAGCCTTATTACGCCTATGGTTGCGGGGGCACAGCGAGACGGTTTGAATCTTGAAGATCAGGATACAAATAATTTATATAATCGGCGCTTTCCGTTGGAAGACGGTAAGGCTCTGATTCTTGAAGCCTTGCAGGGTTTTGATCCTCTATTAGCGGCCAAAGCTGGCCATATCCTTGAAACCGGAAACTACAATAACGGTGAAGCGGATATGCAGGCCGAACAAAAACATATATTACAGCCCCATAGCAGACCGCCCTCCTCAAACAATCCATTTTTAGAAAGCGATTACGAGCTGAATATAAACGAAGGCACGCATTGGAATTTACAGCCTGTGCCGCCGGGTCAGTGTCAACTTATGCGGTGTTTGCCCGCTGAAAGCGAGAAAAGCCAATATGACCCCGCTAACCCGCATCCTTATGCCGTTATTGAATTCCAGTATGATTGCACAATAGACTCGGTTGTTTATATGGCGCATGAAATCGGTCATGCAATTGCCGATGATTACGGGTTGGAGGCTGGTCATACATATCAGGACAACCCGTCACATATAAAAGAAATGCAGGCTTATCTGGTGCAGCATATTATACATGACCACCTACAAAACCATACTGACCCCAGTATAGCCGACGCCGCATCTTCACAGTTTAAATCCACTATGAGAAAGAGCATTCAGGATCTGCCTGACAATTCAGGGATGGAAGAACGGCCCATGAGCCTACTAACTTCATTGGGTTTCTATAATCATATTAAGGACATGAAGGTGGAAGATAAACGTCAGGCGAGCGAGAATCTTTTGGGCAGACATGGCCCGAAAAACATCAATCAGGTTTTGGCCGAAGCAGATATAAAAGACCCCGCCGTTATAAAGAGTTGGGCTGAAAAAACAGTTGATACGGTTTTTGGAAAAAAAACAAACCAGCCAGATACCGGATTTCGTTCTTTGCCACGCCCCAATTCGCCTGCCCGTTAAAACAACCTTATCATTCCTAATCACAGCAGCAGAGGCCGAACCGGAACCCTGCAAAATAAAATACGTTTGTCATTCAGGTTTATAAAAAAAGGTGATCTATGGATAAGGATAATATTGAAAGTTGCTATTTTAAAGAAGATGCGCAGATGCCCAATAATCTCGACTTGCCGGTCATGATCTATCGCAAAATTGTCGGTGGCGATGGCCCGCATAATGCCGAAGAATTTGAAGAAACCTTCCGCGAGCATGGATGGCAAGGGATCTGGCAAAATGGTATTATCGATGAACATCATTTCCATCCCGATGCGCATGAAGCCTTAGCCATCGCCGCTGGTCACGTCACTATTCAACTTGGCGGAGAAAGCGGCAAGGTTTTTGACCTCAACCATGGAGATATGGTTATTTTACCAGCCGGCACCGGCCATAAACGGCTATCCGACCCCGATGGTTTACTGGTTGTGGGTGCCTATCCCAAGGGTCAGGAGGACTATGCCCTGTGTAAAGATAAAAAGGACTACGCCGCCGCCCGTCAGGCTATTGAAAACCTGCCCCTTCCTGACCAAGATCCCTATTTTGGTAAGAATGGCCCGCTTATACAGTATTGGAGCAAAGAGGATTTTTAAAGCAACAGACTTGATCTTTTGCCCTAGATGCGTATAAATCGGCTATGCAGAGCCGTCCAGCCTATATTTACGCCCCACCGCAAGGGCCTGTACCGGTCCTTCATCAGGAAGACGCTTTTCTGATCGTCTCGAAACCGGATGGTTTATTATCGGTACCGGGACGTGGCGCGCAGCATGCTGATTGTCTTGAAAGCCGCCTGCGCGAAAACTATCCGGCAGCGCGTATTGTCCACCGCCTTGATATGTCGACATCGGGGGTGATGGTACTGGCGCAAACGACAGAAGCCCATAAGAACCTCAGCCTGCAATTTGAGCAACGTCAAACAGCGAAAACCTATATCGCCCGCGTTTATGGACATATGACAGAAGAACAGGGTGAAATCACACTGCCGCTCATCAAGGACTGGCCCAACCGTCCAAAACAAATGATTGATTCTGTTAATGGCAAGGCTTCTCATACCATCTGGCAAGTCATCGCCCGTGAAGCCGGTAATATCACCAGAGTACGGTTAACGCCCCTTACCGGCAGGACGCACCAATTGCGTGTTCATTTACAAAACCTGGGTTTTCCGATTTTGGGAGATGATCTCTATGCCACGCCGACAGCATTGGCAGCAGCATCGCGATTGCAGCTTCATGCCGAAACACTTGAATTTAACCATCCGCTGTCAGGGGTCAGGTGTAAATTTACTGATCCCTGCCCGTTTTAGTGGTCTTCAGCGTATTCGCCTTGTAACCACGCCCAGGCTTCATCGCTTTTCTCTGGATCAAAGAACCGGGTATCGGATACGGTCACAAACTGGCTAAGCTTGGTTAAGTATTCTTCCCATTTGGTATCACCGATAACGGCAATAGCCTCAAAATTCCACCAGTATTTCATACCCAGTAGAAAATCATCCAGCATGGCGTGAGGGGTTATGCTCTCAAACTCGACCATATCTACAAGCAGGTAGATATAGTCACCTGACTGAACCGTGGCATCCAGCAAGGGAATAAACTTCTCATAGTCCTCATGGGTAATCACGCCTTTGGGACGGATAGCCAGAATTTTATCGGTACTTTGTGGCAGAATTTCTATCATTCTTGATTCTCCTGTTGATCTTCCCCCTAAGATAACGGTTTTACGGTCAGATCACCATGGTTTTTATGCTGCTTCTGCCAGAATAACATCCAGAAAAGCGCTGGCATATTTTTCCAGTTTTGACGCCCCGACGCCGGGCATCACGGCAAAAGCATCACGGTGCTGCGGTTTTTCAACAGCCATGGCCATCAATGTTTTATCATGGAAAATCACATAAGGCGGCAGATTGTTTTCCTTGGCAATCGATAAACGCAGTGCCTTTAGCTTTTGGAACAATTCCCGATCCGCTTCATTTTCAAGCATCTCGACAGCCGGGGCAGATTGACTGCGCTCCAGCTTTTGCCGCCGCGGCAGAATAAGGGACAATGCGGTTGCCTGTTTCAAAAACGCAACCCCTTCTGCCGTAAATTTAAGCCCGCCATAGCCTTCGACATCAACACGGATCAGATTTCTGGAGACCAGCTGACGGATAAGGCTTTGCCAGGTTTTACGGTCATATTCGGTACCAATGCCATAGGTGCTAATGGACTCATGACCGTGTCTCATGATCTGTTCACTGGTTTTACCCAGCAAAACATCAGCAATATGCGCAGCGCCAAAAACCTGCCCCGTGCGGTAAATACAAGACAGAATTTTCTGTGCCGGAATGATGCCATCAATGGTTTCCGGTGGATTAAGGCAGATATCACAATTACCACATTCCCCTCCGGCATCACCAAAGTAATTCAACAGAATGCGCCGCCTACAGCTTGCCGCCTCGCAATAGCCCAAAAGCGCGCTTAATTTATGATGTTCAACCCGTTTCTGGGCATCAGGCGCATTGGAATTTTCGATCATATGGCGGCGTTTGGCAACATCCTGTAATCCATAGACCATCCAGGCCGTCGCTGGCAGGCCGTCACGACCGGCGCGGCCGGTTTCCTGATAATAGGCTTCGATATTGTTGGGCATATCCATATGGCAGACAAAACGCACATCGGGCTTATCAATCCCCATACCAAAGGCAATGGTGGCGACAATGATAATGCCCTCTTCTTTTAAGAAACGTTCCTGATTACCAGCGCGGATGCCTTTTTCAAGACCAGCATGATAAGGTAGCGCGTTAAATCCCTTACTTTGCAGCCATGCAGCCGTAGAGTCAGTCTTATCACGGGACAGGCAATAAATAATGCCGCTTTCATCCGGATAGGTTTTTAAAAAGTTTAGGAGTTTTTGCTTGGGGTTTTCTTTAACCGAAACTTCATAGCGAATATTCGGCCGGTCAAATCCGGCAACATAAAGCTGCTCCAGGGTCAGATGTTTTAAAATATCTTGCCGGGTCGGTTCATCCGCCGTTGCGGTGACCGCAAGACAGGGGGTATCGGGGAAACGGGTCCGCAGTACTGATAAAGCACGATATTCCGGTCTAAAATCATGCCCCCATTGCGACAGGCAATGCGCCTCATCAATAGCGATCAGCGCCAAAGGCAGGCTATCGAGTAAATCCAGCGTCTGTTCTGTCATCAGCCGTTCAGGCGCCATATAGACCATATCGACTTCACCGGCGCGAATGGCCGCCAATGTCTGTTGCTGTTCCTGATACGCCATGGAGGAATTCAGCATCACCGCCCGAACGCCCAGCTCACGCAGCGTTGAAACCTGATCCTGCATCAAGGCGATCAGCGGCGAGATAATAATCCCGACCCCTGGACGACACAGCGCCGGAATTTGATAACACAGTGATTTCCCCGCACCCGTCGGCATCAAAACGCAAGCGCTGTTGCCCTCAATAACATGACTGATAATCTCTTCTTGCTGGCCACGAAAATTCGTGTAACCGAAGATATTTTTCAGCACGTCAGCCGGGTTGCGGCATTCAGGTTCCTTTAAATCCATAAGGCGCAGAATAGGCAAAAAAGCCGCGCGGTGCAATCTAATTCAAGGTAATATCAGCTGCGGCCGACAATCTTGCTGAGCTTATCAGCAAGACGGGTTGGCTGCGGCAGGTCATCTTCCAGACGGACCAATGATCGCATTTCCTTTTGTATGCGGACCGCGTCGGCGGTCGAGGACGGACATTGATACTTATACATATCTTACAAATATAAAGAGACGCTTCCCGGTTCCCCGTAATCTGTAACTTTGCCGATCACCCAGCAGCTTTCATCTAAGGCAGACAAAGCCGCCATAACATCGTCAGGTTTGTCGGTCACCAGAACAAAGCCAATACCCATATTGAAAATCTTGCATAATTCTTCTTCCGTGCTCTCCGATAGCATATCAAAGACGCGGTTCATTACGTCTGGACGTTCAGCTGCCGATGGCAGTTTATGAATGTCGTAGCTGAAATCACCGTTAATACGGGGAATATTATCCAAGCCGCCACCAGTGATATGCGCCATGCCCTTAATCAGGTCCGGATATTTTTCTATTAACGATTTGATCACCGATACATAAATGCGCGTTGGTGTCAGGCAAGCTTTCATCGTATCAAGATCATCTGCAGGTATCGTTTTACGCAGCAATGAATACCCATTGGAATGAAATCCTGAAGACGCCAGACCGATCAGGCTATCCCCCGCTTTTACTTTGCTGCCATCAACAAGATCATCTTTCATGACCTCACCCACAGCAAAACCGGCCAGATCATATTCACCATTGCTATACATGCCGGGCATTTCTGCTGTTTCGCCGCCGATCAGGGCCGCTTCACTCTGGCGGCAACCTTCGGCAACGCCGCTAATGATCTGCTGCGACACGGTTACATCAAGTGCGCCCGTGGCCAGATAATCCATAAAGAATAAAGGCCGCGCCCCCGTACATAGAATGTCATTAACGCACATCGCCACCAGATCAATACCAATGGTGTCATGAATATTTAACTGCTGGGCGATTTTAAGTTTGGTTCCGACCCCATCAGTACCGGCAGCCAGCAGCTTGTCTTCGGTAATTTTGTACAAACAGGCAAAGCCACCAACCCCAGACACAACGCGGTCACCATATGTTGCTTTCACCTTGTCCTTAATGCTATCGACAAAGGCATCACCCTTTTCGACATCGACTCCGGCGTCTTTATACAGATTTTGTCCTGACATATTTTATAATCCTTTTAATGGCGGAAATGGCGGCGACCGGTGAAGGTCATGGCGATATTATGCGCATCGCAGGCGGCAATAACTTGCTCATCCTTGATACTGCCACCGGGCTGAATGATGAATTTAATCCCCGCGCTGGCAGCAATTTCAATGTTATCAGCAAACGAAAAGAAAGCATCAGAAACAAGCACGGCATCGGATAAATCTTTATGCCCATTATCACGTGCTTTATCCACGGCCTGATCAAGACTGATAAGCCGGTTGGGATTTCCCATACCCGCACCGATCAACCCCATACCATTATCCGTCTGTTTAACAAGACCAATCGCATTACTTTTTAAATGCTTGCCGACCATAATCCCGAAACGGGCCAGGGCCAGTTTATCTTCAGAAAATTCTGCTGCGGTGACGGTCTTAAAATCTGTATCAACACCGTTATCTTCATCCTGCACCAGCCAGCCGCCGGATATGGACCTGATCACCGGCGCATCTTCCTGCCCGTTATAGACCGGATGCCGCAGCAAACGCAGATTTTTCTTTTTAGAAAACAAAGCCAGCGCTGCCGGTTCAAAATCAGGGGCAATGATCACCTCGACAAATTTATCGCTAAGCCATTCGGCAACATCTTTGCCCACCAATCTATTAAAACAAATAATACTGCCAAAACTACTGACCGGATCCCCCGCCCAAGCCTGTGTCAAGGCCATGACCGCATCCGGTGCCGTAGCTGCGCCGCAGGGATTAAGATGTTTGATCACCGTGACCACAGCCTGATCACTCAGGCTATTTAAATCGCCATTGCTGCGCCACGCCGCATCCGCATCAAGATAATTGTTATAGGATAATGCCTTGCCCTGAATGAATTCAGCACTGGCCAGACCGTCCCGCTGCGGATCACGATAGAGCCAGGCACGCTGATGAGGATTTTCGCCATAACGAAGCGTCGTTGCCGTTTCGGGCGACAATACAGGACTGACCGGAAAAATATTCATTTCCTGCTCGATCTGGTTGGCGATTACCGCATCATAACGGGCGGTATGGCGGAACGCTGCCAGTGAAAAATTCTGCCGCGTTGATAAATCAGTTTCGGCGCTATTGCCGGTAAAGCCATCCATCAAAACATCATATTGGTCAGGATCGGTACAGATACAGACAAAGTTAAAATTCTTGGCCGCGGCGCGTACCATGGTAGGCCCGCCGATATCAATATGCTCGATCAATTCATCCATATCATGGTCACGTCTGGCAACCTCTTCGAATGGGTAGAGATTACAGATCACAAGATCAATCGCCTCTATCCCCAATTCTTTGGCCTGTTTTTGATCATTACTGTTTTCCCGGCGATATAGCAGCGCACTGGCAACCGGAAAGCTGATGGTTTTCATACGTCCGCCAAAAGCTTCAGGATTACCGGTGACCTGTTCAATCGGTGTGCAGGCAATCTGGCGGTCTTCCAGATATTTTCGTGTTCCGCCGGAGGATATGATCTCAACCCCGCAGTCCTGCAACCGCCTGCCGATCCGGTCAAGGCCGGTTTTATCACTAACGCTGATCAGCGCCCGTTTAATCGCATATTTATCCTGCATAATGTTGCTGTCCTTCCTGTTCGGATTTATGATCTTCCTGACCGCCAAGATAGCGCAAGATATTTTTAAACACGAAATACCCCTGCCCCCAGCTTTGTGGATCGGTGTGAATATTGCGATAGGTTGCATTATACAAGAATGCTTCGGGATGCGGCATCATACCCAGAACCAAACCCGATGGATCGCACAAACCGGCAATATTTTTATAAGACCCATTGATATCATGCTGATAATAAAACGGGATCTGACCGTTCTCTAACAGCTGCTGATACAGCGTATCTTCCGCGCCCGGTTTTAAAACCAACCGCCCTTCACCATGACGAACCGGCAATTCAATGACCGGCGGTAAATCTTTCACCCAGGGCGACACACAATCCGGTGCCATCTCCAGTTTAACCCAGCGGTCTATAAACTGGCCGTCGGTATTTGCGGTCAATGTTGCCTTGCGCAGATCATCGGGAAAAGGCAGAAGCCCCAGTTTAACCAGCACCTGAAAACCATTACAAATCCCGATCACCGGCTTGCCAGAGGCAACAAATTCTTTGAAAGCATCAGCAAGCTGATAGCGTATTTTTAAGGCCAGCAACTGCCCACTGCCCAGTTCATCGCCAAATGAAAATCCACCTGGCAAGGCTATGCCATCATACCCATCAAGCATCTTTGGCGTTTCAATAACATCATTGATATGGATGATATCGGCCTTTCCGCCTGCGGCGATAAATGCGGCTGCGGTTTCACGCTCACAATTAATGCCATCACCGGCCAGAATTAAAAACCGCGGCGCTGTGCCGGTAATATTTATAATGCTGTTTTCCATGTTGTTACCATTGCCTCCAAGGGTAAAGTAATATCGCCAATCTGTAATTCGGGATCGGTACTGACAACGCCGATGCGTTGCAGTGGCAGATCCTGAAATATGCTCTCAAACTGCTCGCGGTTTTTCGGATCAATTGATACAACAAAGCGGCCCGGTCCTTCGTTAAACAAAACATCAGGGTCAAGATCGACATCCAGCGTAGCGCCCAGCCGACCGCCGATCATAGATTCTGCAACGGCAAGCACCATGCCTCCATCAGAAACATCATGGCCGGAACATAACATCTCTGTCTGACAGGCTTTATAGTAAGCCTGATATAACAGATGATTTTCGACCGGATTGATCTTGGGTAGAGGGCTACCTTCACAGGTATACAACGCGGCAAATTCCGATCCTTGCAAACCTTTATTTTCACCGCCCAGCACATAGATCAAATCACCCGCCTGCTTAAAACCGCTACTGACGGTTTTACCAACCACAGCTTTGGCCATCGCCGTAATCAAAAGGGTCGGCGGCACACTAATCATAATTTCATCGCCGCCGCGGTTACGGCCCCGATAATCATTCTTCATACTATCTTTGCCACTGACCATCGGCGTGCCATAAGCAAGGCTGGCATCATATAATCCCTTGCAACTGCGCACCAACTGGCCAAGCTTATAGGCACCATCAGGTGTACGTGCCGACTGCACCGGATCTGGCCAACAGAAATTATCAAGAATGCAGCATTTATCAATATCACCGCCACTGACAACAACATTCCGTAATGCCTCATCCAGTGCAAACTGCGCCATCGCATAAGGATCAGAAAAAGAGACCCGTGGTGCCAGACCGCAGCCCACAGCAATGGCGCCTGTTTCTTCGCCGCCATGCGGGTATAACCAGATGACCCCGCTGTCTGACGGGCCGTCATCCTCTACACCATTAAAGGGCTTGATCATTGTTGCCGCCTGCACTTCGTGATCATAACGGCGCACCCATTTTTCTTTCGAGGCTATGTTCGGTGCTGCCAGCAATTTATGTATCGCTTGCTCAATAAAATCCTGGTTCATTTTAGCCGGAACAGGCTGGCGGGTATCAGCAATTTCAGCGCCCTGATGCCAGTTTTTACGGGCGCGCGGGCCATCCCATTCAGCTTTCAAGACCAGATTGGGCAGCGATTCATGAAGAAAAGCAAGATCAAGATCAGCTACTATTTTTGCGCCATAACGCACTGTCAACTGACCATTATCCGTAAATTGACCGATATCTGTCATCGTCACGCCATGACGGTCGGCCAGTTTTTGCAAAGCTGCCATATGTTGCGGCGGCACTGCAAAACTCATCCGCTCCTGACTTTCACTGATCATCAATTCAAATGGTTTTAATCCCGGATATTTTACCGGACATAAGGCCAGATCAATATCGGCGCCATTTGTTTCCTGCGCCATTTCTCCGATGCTCGAGCTTAACCCACCGGCGCCGTTATCAGTCACACTGCTATATAATCCGGCATCCCGCGCTGCCAGTAAAAAACCTGCCAATCGTTTTTGGGTCAACGGATCACCAATCTGCACAGCCGTTACCGGTGAGTTTTCATTTAATTCAATCGAACTAAACGTTGCCCCATGGATACCATCAGCGCCAATTGCGCCGCCAGCCATCACCACGCGGTCACCGGCCATCGCCTGTTTATCGGCAGAGGCTTTTCCGCTTTCAAGAACCTGCGGTAATACGCCCACCGTTCCGCAAAAGACCAACGGCTTTCCGGCATAATCACGATCAAAGAAAAACGCCCCGTTAACTGTTGGAATACCGCTTTTGTTACCGCCATCTTCAACACCCAGATGGACACCTTCGAATATACGGCGCGGCGATTTCAGACTGGCAGGCAGTTCGGATTCTGCCACCGTATCGGGCAGATCAGGCGGCGCAAAGCAAAACACATCGGTATTGACAATCGGCCGCGCCCCTAAACCGCAGCCCAGAATATCCCGATTAACACCCAGAATACCGGTCAGCGCCCCACCATACGGGTCAAGCGCTGAAGGCGTATTATGGGTCTCGGCCTTGATACAGAGATCAACTTTTGAATCAAAACGAACAATACCGGCATTGTCGCTGAATACTGAAATCAGCCAGTCAATCTTGCGATCTGCCTGTATCTTTTTGGTCGCGCCTTTGATCCAGGTTTTGTAAAGACTGTTGATCGTCTGACTGCCTAATGCAGGTTGATCCCCTGACAGGTTTTCCTGATATTCAATTTCGGCATTAAAAATCTTATGCTTGCAATGCTCGCTCCAGCTTTGGGCAATGATCTCAAGCTCGACATCCGTAATACTCGTTTTACCGGTTTTCGTATAGCTGGTTAAGATATGATCAATTTCATCTGCGGACAAAGCCAGACTGTTTTCCTGATTTAGCTTTTCAAGCGCTGCCTTATCAAGCGGTATATCCAGAATATCGGTTTTTTCACCCAGCACCACTTCAGGCAAATGAACCTCATCAAAGCGTTTAGCGGCATAGAATTCTTCAGCGCTAAAGACATCAATTTTCTGGATCAGATCATTGGCGATCACATCACTGGCCAATTTCTGCGCTGCTATTTTATCGACATTTCCAAACAGGAAATACAGCTGACCACTGGCAATGTCGACATCAAGGCCGGTTATTTTAAGGATGTCCTTCAGACTATGCGCGGCGTTATCGGTAACGCCGGGTTTAAAGCCAACTTCTATAATCATCTGCGGCTTTGCATTTTTGAAATCATAGGCCACATCCGTTAAGTGAGCTTTTTGTATAAGCGCATCGGTAAAAACATCCTCTGTCCGTTGTTCCAATGCGCCCTGCAGTGCTATGCGTGACAGATCTTTCGAACCGACCTTATAAAAATCCATTTTCTCGATATGAGAAATATCAAGCTTTAAATCATGGCGCGCAGCATCAAGACACCCCACCATAGCGCGGCTCTCGATCAGTGGTTCAACTTCTATTCTGATGGCTGCGTTCATGGCCTGCTCCCTGTCCGGTGATTTGATTATCACATAAAAGATCTAATGCTTGGCGATACAGCTGGTATTCAAGCTCCATACCGCGTTTTTGAAAATCGTCAAAACTATCCTCCGGTTTTCGTGGAAATCCCGACTGTAAAATAATGGTGCCTTCATCAATCTCATCATTGACAAAATGAACAGTGATGCCGGAATCCCGCCTTGATTCAAAACTGCGTTCATAAGCATCCTTACCACGAAATTCCGGTAACAAAGACGGATGGATATTTATAACCCTGTTTTCATTAAGCGCCGGATCATAAAAAGCCGATAACAAATCATGGCCCAGAATACGCATATACCCCGCCAGAAAAATCCAGTCGATTTCATAAACGGCTAGCGTTGCCAAAATTTCTGTTTCATGTTGCTGTTTCGTACCGGTCTTGGGGATGATATGAACCGGAATGCCTGCTGCCTCTGCCCGCTTAATGACGCCGGCACCGGGTTTATCGCAAATTATGCAAGAGATATGCAATCTATCAGCATAGTTTTGCGCAGCGTAATCAATCAGGTTCTGGGCATTGGTACCATTGCCTGATGCAAAAATAGCGGCCTTGATTTCAGGCTGTTTTGTCACCCGTTCGTTCCCTGTGCAATATCTGTCCTATAATGGGCCCCTGTAAAATGAATATGTTCTACAACGTCGTAAGCGGCCTTACGGGCCGTTTCAAGGTCTGAACCTGTGGCCGTTATTCCAACCACCCGACCGCCGATATTGATCCAGATATCATTCTGGATCTCGGCGCCGGCTATAAAAACCAGCGGCGTATTATCATTTTTGGGACTGATAATCTCCTGTGGTATTTCCATGGTTTGGTTCAGCAGCATCGGTGTTGAATCTGTCGTTGGATATCCACCTGAAACCATCACAACATGTACTGCTGTCTGATCATCAGGTATCAAAGAAGCCCCCTGATCACGGCTGTTCGGAAGCTTCCCACAGGCGGCATCATGTAACACAGGCACCAGATCTTTGGTAATCAGGGGCATCAATATCTGCGTTTCCGGATCACCAAAGCGGGTATTGAATTCAATAACATTGACCTCATCCCCATCAATCATCAAACCGGCAAATAAAACACCTTTGAACGGCTTGCCTTCTTTGGCCATACCATCAAGGGTCTTTTGAAAAACATTGGTTTCGATAAACTGACGGGTCTTTTCATTTGGCCAGCCTTGCGGCGTATAACCACCCATGCCTCCGGTATTGGGCCCTTCATCAAAATTATGCACGCGTTTATAATCGCAGGCATAGCCCAGAGTCACAAACCGCTTGCCATCACAAATCGCAAAGGCTGAAACTTCTTTACCGAATAATTGTTGTTCAATAACAATTTTTTCAGTTTTTACCGTACACTCCGGATCAACCATAAATTCATACAGGGTCTTTTCCGCTGTAACCCGATCATTGGTCACAACCACACCTTTACCACCCGCCAGCGCATCAGCCTTGATCGCAACACCGGCGCTGACATCCCAGCCTTGCAAACCTGCCAGGGCTTTATCATAGTCATCATATTCGGCAAAGCGGGCTGTTGGAATGTCGTATTGCTCCATAAAATTCTTGGCAAAGGCTTTCGAGCTTTCAAGCTGCGCTGCCGCCCGCGTCGGACCAAAAACGCAATAACCGGCCTCTTCAAGAACATCAGTCATCCCCGATGCCAAAGGCTGTTCGGGGCCAATAACAATCAAATCCGCTTTGATTTCAGCTGCGGTTTTCAAAACAAGATCGACATCATCCACCGGCCCTGAAATACACGTGGTTTTATCCAGCTGGGCAATACCATCATTCCCCGGCAAGACAACCAGATTTTCGGCAATATCCGAGCGCGCTATCTTCCAGGCCAGTGCATGTTCGCGGCCACCGCCACCAAGCAAGAGAATATTCACGCTGCCCTCGCCTGTGTTTTAATATCATCAAGGCAAGCGGCGACTTTCTCTAACGGCCAGCTTTGGCCAAAAATCTCGCTTCCGTAAATTTCTTTGGAAAGAGCATCGGCGCAGGATTTATATAACATGGAAACACTTGTGGCTGCCTCTGCCGGCAATGGTGGTGGCAGCTGTTTTAATTCCTGCTCGCAAATTGATTTCCAGTCTTCAACGCCCCGCTCATCGGCGAGTTGCTTTGCCCGCTCGGTCGCCTGATGCCATGGCGTATCACGATAAACACTGCGCAGACATTCTTTTGATAATTGCACCCCGTTACAGGTCAGGCGGATTTCATCAGGACCGATGGAATCAATCAACCTGAAACCGCGTTCATCACCATCACCTTGTACAAAGGCAAACTCCAGCTTGCCGTCCCAAAGCTGCATGCCGGTGCGGGCAAACAAATCCTTTAGCCGTGCCGCAATGATCGCTGTCATGGTTTTAAGTTTACGGCATTCCGCCGTTGTCAGGCCGGCAATATCACTGGCCTGTTCTTCGCTAAGATACCGGTCATAATTTTCAAGCTTGGTAGACATTTCAATCACTGGCCGTTCAAACAGATCACCCGGTACCGGCGGTTTATCAAGCCCCAATACCTTGCAATAGGCAGGATCAGCTGTACGTTTCAGTAATGAGCTCCCTTCCGGCACACCAAATCTGAAAATCACTTCCAAAGGTACCAGCGTATCAACAGGACGTGATTTATAGGCACTATAATCCCAGACCAGCGCGCCATCCTGCTGTGATGATTGCGGCATCATTACATTCATCCGTTCAACAGCCATGCAGGTTGTCGGCGTATCTTTGTCCTGTAGATTACCTTGCTCATCCGATAAGCCGAGCGCATGGGTTCCGGCACCATCACAGCACAGCGTTTCATAAACCGCTCTGTCCATACCATCAGGCAACTGCCAATCCTGCCAGGTCTTTGGTTTTTGAAGAAAATCAAAAAAAGCCCATGCCATAAACGCAAGGGCTCTGCCTTTATCCTCAATCCGGTCAGGCATTTCACCCCAGTCGAATACGGAATACCGGTCCGAGAATTCAAAGACCAAAGGATCATCAGGATTTTTTGTCCCGTGGATATCCTTAACCGAGCCGCGATAGATCAGTGGTAACTGTGTCATGATTTTTTCCCTCTTCTTTATGAAACAGACGGTCCGCCCATAAAACAGCATTACGCCCGTTATTGGTGCCCATCCATAGCCCGCCAGTTTGCATCCAGTTAAAAACCTCGATCAACGTCTCGGGCTTTTTCAAATCATCCGGCGCAATCAATGGTACATGTATGGCAAACGCATCTGGTTTCATATCGTCTTTGCTATTGGTATAGATAACATTTAAGGCATCTTCTGCCGGTTCGTTATGAACCGTTACTTGATAATCGCATTCTTCAGCAAGGCTAAGGGTGCGGGCAATTTCCTTGATTGCAAAATCTTCTTCCGCCAATGAAGCATTGACCACAATACACATACGCTTTCTATCAGGAACAGGGGCATTGATAAATTTCCCGATTTCTGCCTCACAACCCGGGGCCACCGTCAATACCGGCTTTCCATACGGCATCTGCAGGATAGAGGCCACAGCATCAAGCCCGCCATAATGCGCCGCAACTGGAACACCAAAGACCGGCTTATCACTGATCGAGGCCGCAACCCCCGGCAATGCTGCGGCAAGGCCTGCGCCAGCGATAATATAATCACCGTCAAATGCTGTTAATGCCTCTTGCAGCTGCGGCAGATTACGATGGGCGGAAATTACCTGACACTCAACATCTGCCGATAATTTTAACTGTTCGGCCAAAGGCCCATAAACCGGCTGATCTGATTCACTCCCAAACACGATAAATATATTCATGCGGTTTTTGCTCCTGTTTCTTTTGCATTATCAAACAAAGCGCGGCGCCCTTGGTCACGGGTTTTCTGCCGCAGCTGGGAAAACTTCATTCCGGCTGTAATATCAGTTGGATATTTACTGGTTACACAAGCCATGCACAGATCATTCAGACCGATGGCTTTTTTAAGATCATCCGGCTCAAGATAAATAATCCGTTTGACCCCCATCCAGTCGCTAATCTCCTCAACCGTTTTCTGATGCGCCAAAAGATCTGTCGGATCCGGAAAATCAATCCCGTAAAAACAGCTATCACGCAGCGGCGGACAGGTGATGCCCAGAACAATTTCCTTGGCGCCGTATTTCTTCAAAAGCGCAACAATCCGTTTCGCTGTCGTACCGCGGACAATACTATCATCAACCAAAAGAATGCTTTTACCAGTAATCTCACTGCGAACCGGGCTCAATTTCAGCTCAACAGCTTTTTCGCGTTTTTCCTGCGTATTCAGTATAAAGCTGCGATGAACATAACGGTTTTTGATCAGCCCTTCGCGGTAGGGAAGCTTTAATTCATCAGCCAGAGAGATCGCCGCGGACCGGCTGGTATCAGGCACCGGCATAACGACATCAGGTGATATCACCCCGTCTTCAATATCCTGTCTTGCTTTGTTCGCCAGCTGTACGCCCAGATTAAGCCGCGCTGTATAAACTGACTGATCTTCCATACTGCTTTCGGCGGCAGAAAAATAAACCCATTCAAACATACATGGTGCTGCGGGCTGATCTTGATCGATGAGAACCCTGCTTTGCATTTTGCCGTCACGGTCAATCAACACGACTTCACCGGCGGCTATATCGCGTACATATTCATAGCCAAGATAGTTCAGCGCCACAGTTTCCGAACACAGACAGTAAATATCTTCTCCGCTCTCGGAGGTTTTACGGCCTAATATCATTGGCCTGATCCCCTTGGGGTCACGAAAAGCGATCATACCAATACCGGAAATCATACCAATGACGGCATAACCACCTATGACCTTATCGAATACCTTTTTGGTCGCCTGACAGATATTATCGAATTCAAAGCTTTCCGGTGTAACACTGTTACCTTCGATCAAATAAGCATTCCACAGATGCATCAAAATTTCGAGATCATTGGAGGTCAGCAGCTGGCGTTTAAAATCCTTAGTCAATTCGCGGGCGACATCGTGATAATTCAGAATATTACCGTTATGAACCATCGCCAGCCCAAAGGGCGTTCCGGTCACCAGCGGCTGAATATCCTGCGCGCCATCGGTGCCTGCCGTTGCGTAACGGTTATGCCCCAGCGCCATACGTCCGGTCAGCTTTTCCAGTTCCCGTTGTCCGAAAACCTGAGCAACAAGACCCATATCCTTTTCCTGAGAAAACATCATAAGATGATCGTCATAACTGACAATACCAGCGGCATCCTGCCCGCGGTGCTGCAGGGTCAGTAATCCGTGATAAGCTTCATAGGCTGCGCTCTCGCTAGGGATGCCCGAATCGGGTAGATCAGTCTGAGGTTCGGAAATACCAATGATTCCACACATATAGCCCGCCATTAAGCAAAATTGAAACTGGATATCCTGTTACTAGGACTAAAGCAAAACACAGATCATGAGAAGGGGGTATATCCCTTATCTTTATTCTGCGGCGGTTTTTATTGCATCCGATTTATCAAGCGCCGTTTCATACAAATCTTTACGGCGGTCTTTCAAGTTGCGTACGCTGCCATTTTCATGAAGTTCGGTCAGACGGTTCAGATCCAGATCGGCAATCAAGGTCATTTCCGTGTTTGGCGTTGCTTCAGCGGCAATGCAATCATGCGGGAACGTAAAATCGGACGGTGTCAGGACAGCGGCCTGTGAATACTGCATATCCATATTGGTCACGCTCGGCAGGTTGCCGGTTGAGCCTGACAAAACGACATAGCATTCATTTTCAATCGCCCGCGCCTGCGCGCAATACCGCACCCGTTGATAGGCATTTTTAGTGTCCGTCCAATACGGTACAAAAATAATTTCCACATCCTGCTCGCCCATAATCCGGCCCAGTTCGGGAAATTCAGCATCATAGCAAATCAAAATGCCGATTTTACCGAAATCAGTATCAAAAACCTTGATCGTGTCACCGCCGACCATGCCCCATTGGTCACTTTCATGCGGCGTAATATGGATTTTATGCTGTTCGTCCCATGTCCCGTCACGGCGGCAAAGATAGGCCACATTGCGTAGCCGTCCTTCACTGTATTCCGGCACACTGCCACCAATAATGTTAATATTATAATTAACCGCAAGGTTAACCAGTTTCTTACGAATGGTGTCACTATGTGACGCCAGCACCCGTACAGCATCAGCCGGGTCCATATCATTATCATTGCCCATCAGGGCGGCATTGAAAAACTCGGGAAACAAGATAACGTCAGACCCGTAGCTTGAAACCGCATCAACGAAGTATTCAACCTGTTGCAGGAAATCATCTATATCTTTCAAAATGCGCATCTGCCACTGGACAACCCCGACCTTAACCCGCTGGTGATAACGGGTCAGCGCGATGCCTTCGATTTCCTCTTCGGGTTCATGGTAGATATTCAGCCATTCCAGCAGTGTCGCATATCCTTGAGATGCTTTATCCTCGCTCATATAATTTTTTAGAATTTTACGAACATGAAAGCCGTTTGACAGTTGGAAGGTCAAAATCGGATCAACCAATTCCTTGGCACGAACCTTTTTGACGTATTCCTGCGGCGTCATTTCATCTTTGACTGCTTCATAGCCCGGAATCCGTCCACCGGCGATAATGCCTTGCAGATTCAGGTTATAGCAAATCTCTTTGCGCGCATCATACAGCCGCCGGCCCAGACGCATACCGCGATAGGCCGGATCAACAAAAACATCAATACCGTACAGCGTATCACCATCCTGTGTGTGAGTGGTAAACTTACCTTTGGCGGTAATCTTGTCATAGCTGTGACGATCACCCCATTTACTGTAATCAACAATCAGGCTGAAAGCTGCGGCAACAATTTTACCGTTATCTTCGATACCAACCTGACCTTCGGGAAAACGTTTCAGCAGATACTGAATTTCATCTTTTTCCCATGGGCCAATGGACGGGTAGATTTCGGTCATAATCCGCCGGATATCGTCATAATCAGATTCTTCGACCTGACGCAACTTTAGATAATGCTTATCACTATTTTCTACTTCGTTATCCGTCATTTCTGCCCTTTGTGAATCAGTTTTAAAAAAACGATTATACTGAAAAACACGTTTTTGTCACCCGTTGCAGGATCATTCACCGTTACTAAATTTGGTTTCAAGGCTGATTTCAGCCTTTAACAGCTTTGATACCGGACAGCCTGTTTTGGCTGCATTGGCGGCTTTTTCAAAATCGGCTTCTGTTGCCTTGGGTACAACAGCATCAACAGACAGATGAACCGCTGTAATGGTAAAGCCATCTTTATCTTCAAGCGTAACCACTGCTTTGGTATCAATGGAATCAGGAATCAGATCCAACTGGCCAAGTTCATTTGACAGCGCCATTGAAAAACAGGCCGCATGCGCCGCGCCGATCAGCTCTTCAGGGTTGGTACCGGGACCATCTTCAAAACGGGTGTTAAACCCATAGGCGGATTGATCCAGAACGCCGCTTTCGGTCGAAATATGGCCATTACCTTGTTTTAAATCGCCTTGCCAATGGGCTGATGCTGTTTTCTTCATAATTATAGCCTCCTAAAAAAATTACATTATAAGCCTTGCCATGAAGTGTAGAGAGACAAGACCCGCTTTCAAGGCTAAAACGGCAAATATCATAAATACCCTGTTAATAACACAATCGGCGCGCATGAAAGTTACTTGCGCTCTCTGCACTGTTTTTCGTACACTGCGGCAATAATAACCAACTGGACAGAAAACCATGACCGCTTCACCCGCTGATAGATTTTATGACGCTCTCAAAAACCGGATCCTGATTTTAGATGGCGGGACGGGTACAATGATCCAGTCTTATGATTTGAATGAATCCGATTATCGCGGCACGCGCTTTTCCGACTGGCCGTCAGATCTGAAGGGTAATAATGATCTACTTAACCTCACGCAACCGGACGTAATCACTGAAATCCATGAGCAGTATTTAGAGGCCGGAGCCGATATCGTAGAGACCAACACCTTCAACGCCAACTGCATTTCAATGGCCGACTATGATATGGAGGCGTTAAGCTTTGAACTTAACAAAGCCGCGGCCAGCATTGCCAAGGCCGCAGCCCTTAAATACAGCACAGATGACAAACCACGTTTTGTTGCCGGTACGCTGGGGCCAACAAACCGGACATGTTCACTGTCTCCTGATGTCAACGACCCCGGTGCCCGCAATATTACCTTTGATGAACTCGTTGATGCCTATTATGAAGCAATCGATGGGCTGGTTGACGGCGGCGCTGATATTCTGCTGATTGAAACGATTTTCGACACTCTGAATGCCAAAGCCGCGATATTTGCAGTTGAAAACTTTTTCGAAGATCACAATATGCGCCTACCGCTAATGATCTCTGGCACGATTACCGATGCTTCGGGCCGGACATTATCGGGACAGACGACCGAAGCGTTCTGGAATTCCCTGCGCCATGCCCGCCCGGTTTCAATCGGGCTTAACTGCGCTCTTGGCCCCAAAGAACTCCGGCCCTATATCGAAACCCTGTCCAAAATTGCCGATAGCTATGTATCGGCCCATCCCAATGCCGGTCTGCCGAATGCCTTTGGCGAATATGACGAAACGCCCGAACAAATGGCCACAGAAATTGCAGAATGGGCCAATAGCGGCTTTCTCAACATTATCGGTGGATGCTGCGGCACCGCCCCCGAACATATCAAAGCCATAGCAGAAGCTGTCAAAGGCATCCCGCCCCGCAAATGCCCCGACATAAAAACCGCCTGCAGATTATCAGGGCTGGAGCCGTTTACGATTGATGATGTTTCCCTCTTCGTCAATGTCGGGGAGCGCACAAATGTTACCGGATCTGCCAAATTCAGAAAACTTATTAAGAACGAGGATTTTGAAACCGCCCTTGGCGTTGCCCGTGAGCAGGTAGAAAACGGCGCACAAATCATCGATATCAATATGGATGAAGGCTTAATCGATTCGCAAAAGGCCATGGTGACCTTTCTAAACCTGATTGCCGGAGAACCTGATATCTCCCGCGTGCCGATCATGATCGATTCCTCGAAGTGGGATATTCTGGAAGCCGGTTTGAAATGCATTCAGGGTAAATCGATTGTCAATTCCATCAGCCTGAAAGAAGGCGAAGACGCGTTTATCAAACAGGCTGATCTGGTGCGCCGTTATGGCGCGGCTGTTATTGTCATGGCTTTTGATGAACAGGGACAGGCCGATACCGTCACCCGCAAAACTGAAATCTGCGCCCGTGCCTATAAAATCCTGACCGAAACGGTTGGTTTTCCGGCTGAGGATATTATTTTTGACCCCAATATTTTTGCAATTGCCACAGGCATTGAAGAACACAATAATTACGGCGTCGATTTTATCGAAGCCACACGACATATTAAACAAAACCTGCCCCATGCCCTTATCAGTGGCGGTGTGTCGAATGTTTCTTTTTCATTCCGCGGAAATAATCCGGTTCGTGAAGCCATCCATGCTGTCTTTCTTTACCACGCTAACAAGGCGGGTATGGATATGGGGATCGTCAATGCCGGACAACTGGCCATCTATGATGACATTCCGGAAGAACTCCGCCATGCTGTCGAGGATGTCGTCCTGAACCGCACACCGGAGGGCACAGAAAATCTGTTGGCACTGGCCGAAAAATACAAAGGCAGCGATGAAAAAGCCGAAAAAGAAACCGCCGAATGGCGCAGCTGGCCGGTTGAAAAACGCCTTGAACATGCCCTTGTCAAAGGTATCACCGATTATATAGAGGAAGATACCGAAGCCGCGCGGCAGAATTGCAAAAGATCGCTTGAAGTCATCGAAGGCCCCTTAATGGTCGGAATGAATATTGTCGGCGATCTGTTTGGCGAAGGTAAAATGTTTTTACCACAAGTCGTTAAATCGGCCCGGGTGATGAAAAAGGCCGTCGCCTATCTTTTACCCTTCATGGAGGAAGAAAAAGACACCGAAACCACCAGCGCCGGTAAAGTGCTGCTGGCCACGGTCAAAGGCGATGTCCATGATATCGGCAAGAACATCGTTGGTATTGTTCTGCAATGCAATGGATATGAAGTCATTGATATGGGCGTTATGGTGCCTGCTCAGAAAATCCTTGATACCGCGCGGGCCGAAAAAGTCGACATCATTGGCCTGTCAGGGCTGATTACCCCGTCACTTGAGGAAATGTCCCATGTCGCCAGTGAAATGCAACGCCAGGGTTTTGATATACCGTTATTGATTGGCGGGGCGACAACATCCGAAATGCATACCGCCGTTAAAATCGCGCCGCATTATGATCATCCGGCGGTCTATGTGCCTGATGCCTCGCGAGCTGTCGGTGTAACCAGCAAATTGATCAGCAAAACCCAACGCGCTCCTTATATGGCAGAGATCAACAGCAAATACGATGCCCTGCGTGAGCGTTTTGCCAACAAAGCACCAAACAAAAAGCTGCTATCGTTGGAGCAAGCCCGTAACAATGCTTTTAAACCTGATTTCACAGCCCACCCACCGGTAAAACCGACGCAATCCGGCCTGCATGTTATTGATGATGTCAGTTTTGAAATGCTGCGCCCCTATATTGACTGGTCACCCTTTTTCTACACATGGGGGCTGCGGATGAAATACCCACAGATCCTTGATGATGATGAAAAAGGGATAGAAGCCAAGAAACTGTTTGATGACGCGCAAGAAATGATCGCCCATTTCATCAAAGATCCGGCATTATCACCACGCGGTGTAATCGGTCTGTTCCCTGCCGCAAGCGATAATGAGGATATCATTATCTATGAAGATGATGATCGTAAGACAGAGAAAACCCGCATCATCGGCCTGCGCCAACAAATTTTGAAAAAAAACAAACCCGATACCGGACTTGCCGATTTCATCGCCGGACAAGATAGCGGGCTTAATGATTATATCGGCGCCTTTGCCGTTACCGCAGGTGATAATCTGGATACACTGATTAAAACCTATGAAGCCGATCACGACATGTATCGCAGCATGATGGCCAAAGCCATTGCCGACCGTTTTGCCGAGGCTTTTGCCGAATATATGCATAAACAGGTGCGGACAAAATTCTGGGGCTATGCACAGAATGAACAGCTCAGCCCCGATGATCTGGTTCTTGAAAAATATAAAGGTATCCGGCCCGCGCCTGGTTATCCGGCAAATCCGGATCATACCCAGAAACGTGAATTATGGGCATTACTGGATGTTGAAAAACATACTGGCATTAAATTGACCTCCAGCCTTGCTATGTGGCCGGCGTCTTCCGTCAGTGGCTGGTATTTTGCCCATCCCGAAAGCCATTATTTCGCCATCACCACCATCGGCCGCGATCAGTTAAAAGACTATGCAGGCAGGCGTGGTATGGATATTAGTGAGGCTGAAAAATGGCTGGCACCATTATTAAGCTAATGGCAGCCAGCCTTATTTTCTATCGATCAAGCAACCTTACCGGTGGCAAGATTAACGATATTATTGGTTTCATTTGAATCTTTGTCCTCGCGGATAATCCGGCCAAAGGTCAGAACGCCGCATAGTTTTCCATCAGCATCTTTTACAACAAGACGGCTGATACGATTTTCATGCATTTTATTTGCCGCATCTTCGATCGTTTCTGTCTCTTCGACACTACAAACATTGGCGGTCATATAATCGCGGACACTTTCAGTGGACGGGTTATGTCCGCCGGCAATAGCACGGATAACAATATCACGGTCTGTAATGATGCCTTCTGGTTGATCTGCCGTACCCACGGGCAAAAACCCGCAATTGATTTCTTTCATCTTCATCGCAGCTTCTTGCAATGTTGCATCCGGACTGATGCTTTGCATACCCGATTCCATGAGGTCTTTAACTTGGGTCATTATAATATCTCCTTATCTATTTGATTGGCGCCAAACCAACCAATGGATATTTTTAAAGTTCCTGTCTGTCTGGTATTATTTACGAATATCTACCAGCAGCGCAGCATGGTCCGAATAAGGTTGCGGGATAATTTTAAGGTCAAGCCGGTCATGAATACCCGGTGTACAAAGACATAAATCCAGTACCTTGGACTGACGGTGAAAAGTAAAGGTATGTTCCTCCTCCCGATTCAAAAGCTTAAGGCCGGTATCAATCAAAAGCGGATTTAACTCTGAAAAACCATGCAAAATATTAAAGTCCGCCAGCAAGATGACTTCGCCGCTTTCCTGCGCCAATAAATCATGAACTTCACGGAACTGCTGAATACGGACCTTACGGTTTAAAGAAAAATGGGCGAAATACAAAACAGTATCCTGATCAAGATTCATGCGATAAATCAGGCGTTTTGTCCCGTAGCGAAAGCTCAGCTTTTCAAACTTGATTTCGGATTTGGAAATAAACCCGTTGCTGTTGCCACCATGCATCGGCAGTCGGGACACAAGGCTATTTTCACCATATTTATGTGATATATCGTAATAGCTGTAATGGTCATCCGTCAGTTCATGCATCTGGTTCAGTCCGGCTGACTGGAATGAACCGCTATCTATTTCAACGAAACAACACAGATCCGGTGTCTCGTCATGAATGATATTTCTTAATTGCTGCAGAACCTTGCGCTGGGTTGGAGCACCTGAATAAAAATGGCGATGAAAATAACGAAGATGGCCAAAAAGACTGCCATCAATTCCTTTGGCATATCCTATATTACTAAACAAAATCTTCTGTATCATAATTAAAGCACTTTTCTAATCCGCCGGATCAAAGGCCATGTCAAACGCATCCAGATCGGCAACCGGTTTTCGGCAGATTTGCATGTTGCGATATCATTTTCAAAGATTGCTCTTAGTTCACTGATAATATCCGCCTCCTCTATAATCAGATTAGCCTCGCGGTTATAAAACAGGCTTAAATAATCCCAGTTCGTGCTGCCCATCGTTGCCCATCTTTCGTCTATTATAGCATATTTGGCATGCAAAACACTTTCATGGAAAACTTTTATTTTAATACCGGCATTCATTAATGACCTATAATAAGAACGGGATATAAAGGTTGCCAGCGGGATGTCAGTTTTCTCTGACACCATAACTTGAACATTTACACCGCGCTTTACAGCAGCTTTCATTGCTTTGCGAAGTCGTTTTGGCGGAAAGAAATAAGGCGTCACCAAAGATACCTCTTTTTTTGCAGAATCTATCTCTTTCAGCAATTCATTATAAATGGGGTTTGTTTTAAATTTCGAGAATTTAGCAACATACCGAAATCGGCCTTGATCTGTTTGTTGTTCTGTATCCTGCGGTATAAGTTTTTTTGTACCCGCCTGCATATGATGAACCAGATCACCGGTAATACGAACATGCAGATCATGCCAGTCATGCATGAATGCCGCCATACAGACCCCGCCAGTATAGGCGATTTTAGAATCGATCAGCATTGTTTTGCAATGGTCACGTGGCCACCAGCTTGATGGCCGCATAAGATGCTTGGACCGTAGGCGTTTATAAAACCGCACACGACCGCCAGCCTGTTCCAGTTCTTTTAACAATGGTGAATTTCTAACGCCCCAACTCCCGAAGGAATCCAGTAATAAATGAACCGACACGCCGGCTTTGGCTTTATCACGGAACAGTTTCAAAAAACGGTTACCCACTTTATCGCCGCGCAACATATATTGCTCGAAATTAATCGAGTTTTCAGCCTGCAGGCAATCTTGATACATGGCTTCCCATGTTTCTTTCGTTAGTGTAAAAAATTCGAGTTTTGTTGACACTGTTTTTAATCCCATCATTATTTACAAACAATTAGATAGCTAGAAAGATCCATTTTTGCAGTGGGAATCTCTAAAATTCAAATCCTTCCTGGTATCTTAGCTCTACATTGATACTTGTTGGAACCCCTTGTGCTGGTCAGCCGTTTGTTGATTGACGTATATATTTAACAAGGAGGAAGCCAAATGACTGATAGCCAAGCCCCAATGAATCTACTGGAATTGTTTGATGACGCCCAATTTCCAACAACAAAAGCCGAGCTTGTTTCCCATGCCGAGGATAATGATGCCAGCGAGGATGCTCTTGATATGCTACAGGCACTACCCCAAAACCGGTATGAAACTTTAGAAGATTTAAACAAGGATATGGGTAAAATCAAATCCATACCGGGACAAGAAAATCTTTGGTCTTCACAAAAACCAGAGAACCAAAGCAACCCGCAACCGCATGACATTGCCTCCAGGCTTTAAGAGGAACGGTCTTGTAACAAGTCACGCAATTTTGCCGGATCAAATGGTTTGGACATATATTCATCCATACCCACGGTAAAGCATTTTTCGCGATCCTTTGTTGTCGCATACGCGGTTAAACCGATAATGCGTGCGGGGGTGCGTTTCTGTTCCCGTTCATAGTCACGGATTGCCCGGGTCGCCTGATAACCATCAATGCCCGGCATTTGCACATCCATCAGGATCAGATCATATTCAGAGTCCATGGCTTTTTGAATAGCCGTCTGTCCATCCTCGGCGACATCGTAGGTATAACCGAATTGTTCCAGAAAGGTACCGGCAACTATAACATTCGGCTCATAGTCTTCGACCAGAAGTATTCTGATATTTGTAGCGTCAATCTTATCTTTGGCTGACAATTGAACTGTTTCTGACGGCTCAAAACCGGGAGCCAGAACCTGTCGTCTCAACGGCAGATCAACGGTAAAGACAGTTCCCTTACTCTGTTCACTATCAACCTTTATATTGCCGCCCATTAGTTCAACCAGATTTTTGGTAATCGCAAGGCCAAGGCCCGTGCCACCGTATTTACGGGTTATTGTCGAATCCCCTTGGGTAAACTTCTCGAATATCATGCCCTGATTTTCGCTTGAAATGCCGATCCCCGTATCTTCAATACTCAAATGCACCATTTCAAAATCTTCTTTTTCAGCCTGTGATGTTGTCACCTGCAGGTTAATCGTACCACTTTCAGTAAATTTTACCGCATTGCCGCAAAGGTTGATCAATATCTGCCGGATACGGGTCGGGTCACCAACAAAAGTTTTGTCTTTGATATCGTCCAGACCGGTTTTAAAGCTCAGACCTTTTTCTTCAGCCTTGACCTTCATAATTAGAAACACATCATCAATTAGATCAGAAAGATTAAATGGAATTTTTTCCAACTCAATACTCTTTGTTTCGATCTTTGAGAAATCAAGAAGATCATTAATCAGGCTTAATAAAGATTCCGTACTTACGCGCAAAACATGAACAAATTCTTTTTGCTTTTTTGTTAATGGCTTTGATTGTGATAAAATATTACCGATCCCGGCGATGACATTAATCGGTGTTCTTATTTCGTGGCTCATATTGGCCAGAAATTCACTTTTAGCCACATTCGCTGCCTTTGCCTTATCCCGTTCAATGCTTAACTGATGTGTATTATCACGGAAAACTTCAAGAACCTGAACAAGCTTATTAATTTCATCCTTGTTTACATCTTCTACAATTTCCTGCGCTGATGATGATTTACGTGTTTCACTATACAAAGCATCAACCATTGAATTCACCGGCCGGATCACGCGGCTGGTGATTACCCACCAGGTATAACCGCTTAGAATACTTGCGCAGGCCAGCAGTAATAAGCTGATCATAATGGCGCGGGCTGCCTCCTGACGTATTTCTTCAACATGTGCGGCATTAGCCTCTAACACTGAATCTGCCATATTATAAAGCGATTCTACAGCCTGATAGGCAAGCTCCAACCACATCTCGACCGTAATTGGATAGCTCGGCGCTTCCAAAGATAAAACAGCGGGAGGTTGATCAAACAAGCTTTTAACATGCTCGAAAGTGACATGATAATGTGTTTCGGCCTCTTCAAGATAAGGCAATATATCTTTTTCCCAGCGACTATCGATTACAGAACTGCGGGCAATCTGCAAACCGTATTCAATTCTATTTCTCCAAACGAAAAGCTTTTCTTCGGTCTCCACAGAAGGAAATTTATTCTGCGCAATTATACGACCAAGAATTGTATATTCCCGCCCAACATATTCACTGACATCCCAGATTAATTGGGTAATTCGCGTTTGCTGTGTCACTGCAGGATCATACAAAGTAAATTCCCGTGTGTAGGATTCGATCAGGTGATCGATATCTGCAATCAGTTTGTTGGCTTTTTCAAACAGGCGATCAGATAAGTTTTCCTGCAGCGTTCTCTCAGCCTGCATACTTTTATCTAATTTTTCGCGCAGATTTTTCCATTCCGAGTAGCTGGTTTGAAGAGCAAGAAATGCCGGCGTAAAGTTATCATTCCCATCAAGTGACAGCGAAGAAAATGCCTGATCCAGTGACGTGTCAGTTACTCTTCGACTACGCTGCAGCTCATCTTTTAGAATTTGATAGGAAGGATCTGGTACAAACATGATAGAGACGGAAGCGGCACGTTCCAAAGAAATAAATTTCTTTGCCGTATACAGATGGGCAACAACATCAGAAGTCTGCTGCATTTGCTGTGCTTCACGGTAATCCGCAACAGATTTGAATGTCAAATAGCCTAATGGCAGAGCAACCAGAATATTCAGGATAGAAATCACAACCAAAAGAATCGTGCGAATAGAATAATGTGGATTATACTGCATTTTTCAGCGTGCCTTTGTCCATACAGAAACTCTTTTTTACGCTTAACCATATTTCATAGGCGCTGCATTGCCAGACCTAAATCTTCAATCATTTCCTAAAAAATTATCAGACCTTTTGCTTATAAGGCTAAACTATAACGGTAAAAACCCGAATTACAAAACATTTCCTTTTGCCATCAATACAGACAAAATAAGGAACCTATCAGCAACAAAACTATTGGTTGAGTATAGCTTTATATAAAAAATTTCCTCTACTATTTGAAGGAGAGTAAAATGAAATCTACATTATTGATTGCAGCATTTGCTATGACAATTGCATCTTCCAGCATGGCAATGACTAATACTACTGGAAATGAAGATCTATATAGGAATATAGCAAAATATCACATGGAGAAAGCCGACAGGAATAACGATAACAGGCTTTCCAAAGCCGAAGTTATGGCCTTTGCGGGTCAGGAATTCGAGAAGGCTGACCTTAACGGTAATAATCAGCTTTCGATAGAAGAGTTGCAAACAAGAAAAAGAAAAGAGTACAAAGACATCATGAGGAAGTACAAAAATTAAACACAAGAATAAGAATACTAAATCTGATGATCATACCTGATAGAGGTACAATAAAAAGCCCGCTTCCACGGGCTTTTCTTATATCGCGTTTATAATCAGTTTTAAAAAGGCTGCCAACAGCAAAACACTCAGCAGTCCCCCGCACCACAAACCGATAAACCACAGCCATTGTTTTAACCGTGGATGTTGATCGATATGGTTTTGCAGCCTGTTAATACAATGCTTCATGGCTACTTTTCCCACGGAATACATAATAAGACCAAGCGGTATAAGTCAAAATAACTGGTAGCAGTATAACCGTTCCAATTAACAGCAATGATAGGGATGTCGATGCCGCAGCACCTTCCGATAACGTAACTTCATAGGGAACGACCCACGGCCACAGACTGATGCCAAGACCGATAAAGCCAAAAAGAAAGATCGCATTGCTAAAAATAAACGGCCTGACCTCCCGGCCTTTGCGGATATCCAAAAACACCATTAAAAAGCAAAGCGCTGTTAATAACGGCACCACCGAGAAATAAAGCAGATTTGGCATGCTGAACCACAGGCTGTATATCCGCTCAAACATCAGTGGCATGGCAACACTGATCATAACCATAGCAGCGCCAGTCCACAGCAGGAAAAGCGGCACAAGCTTTCTAGCCCAGTCTTGGGTTTTATCTTCAGTCTTCATATGGATCCATGTTGCCCCTAGCAGACCATATCCACCGATCAACGCAACACCTGTGGCAAGCGCCAATGGGTTAATCCAATCAAGTGCGCCACCTGCAAAGGCCCGTCCTTCGACCGTAAAGCCCTGCACAAAATTACCCAGAACGATACCTTGCATAAATGTCGCAATGACTGAGCCACCGAAAAATGAATAATCCCAGAGCTGACGATGCCAGCCTTCTGCCTTAAATCTGAACTCGAACGCTACACCGCGGAAAATAAGCCCCAACAGCATAAAAATAATCGGTAGATACAAAGCCGGCATTATCACGGCAAAAGCCAGTGGGAAAGCCGCCAAAAGGCCACCGCCACCCAGCACCAGCCAGGTTTCATTACCATCCCAGAACGGGGCTACTGAATTCATCATACGGCTACGGCATTTATCCGATGGCGCAAAAGGAAAAAGAATCCCCACGCCCAGATCAAAACCATCCAGCAGGACATATAACAAGACTGCCGTTGCAATCAATCCGCCCCAGATCAGCGGCAAATCAAGCCAGGTTGAAAAATCGAGCATTATTGTCCTCCTTCATTCACAGGCGCAGCTGTATCTTTACGCGCAACTGTTTCACGGCCAATACCGTAATAGGCAGGCCTGTCAGATTTCGATGTTACAGGGCCTTTACCGATTAATTTTAAAATATAATAGCTGCCGGCCCCGAATATAAAGATATAGGCAATGATAAAACATAAAAGCGAGATCGCTACATGACTACCCAAAACCGGGGATACCGCATCTTCGGTACGTAAAACACCATAAGCCACATAAGGCTGACGTCCGACTTCGGTAACAAACCAGCCTGCAAGTACCGCGATAAAACCGGCCGGCGTCAATGCCATGCACCAGACCTGAAACCAACGGCTGTCAAATAACCGTTTGCGGAAATACAATACGGCAGCAAATATACCGGTTCCAATCATTAAAAAGCCAACGGCTAGCATAATCCGGAAAGACCAGAACACGACCCCGACGGGGGGACGTTCTTCGCGCGGCCAGTCTTTTAGCCCCTTAACTTCGCCATCCCATTCATGGGTCAGGATCATACTGGTCATATTGGGAATAGTAACCGCATAATGATTGGTTTCTGCCTCTGAATCGGGGATGGCAAACAGGGTAAAATCAGCGCCGCGCTCCGTCTCCCACTGGCCTTCCATCGCCGCGACTTTAACCGGCTGATGTTCAAGAGTATTCAAGCCATGTAAATCACCGATAACAAGCTGTAAGGGCGCTACAAAAACGGCCATTAACATAGCCATGCCAAACATAACCCGCGCATGGCTGATATGGATTTTCTTCCACAGATAATAAGCGCCAATCCCGCCGATAACAAAAGCAGTTGTCAGATAGGCCGCCGCAAGCATATGCATCAAACGAAACGGAAATGAAGGATTAAAAATAATTTCCATCCAGTTTAGCGGAAACAAAATCCCTTCGGCACCGACCTCGAAACCCTGCGGTGTCTGCATCCAGCTATTGGCAGACAGAATCCAGAATGCCGACAATGCAGTGCCCAGCGCCACAATCACGGTTGAGGCAAAATGCATTTTCGGACTAACCCTATTCCAGCCAAACAGCATCACCCCCAAAAATGACGATTCCAAGAAGAATGCGGTTAAAACCTCGTACCCCAGAAGTGGCCCGATCACATTGGCCAGCCGGTCGGAAAAGACCGACCAATTGGTCCCCAACTGATAGGACATGACAATGCCGGAAACAACACCCATACCGAAACAAACGGCAAATATCTTGACCCACATTTTATAAATATCACGATAAACGGTCTGCCCTGTACGCAGCCAGCGCCATTCAACAACGGCCAGGAAACTGGCAAGACCAATGGTAAAGGCCGGAAATATAATGTGGAAGGATATGGTAAAGGCAAACTGTATGCGCGCCAAAAACACCGGATCCAGATCAAACATTTAAACTCCTTCATTATACCGCTGTTAATAAAAACTTTCCGTTTCGGAGTTTAAACATATATACCTATAAGATAAAGAATTGTAGCAAAAAATTAAATTGGCCTATGACAAACCACCCCGAGTATTCAAACCTGCAGCATATGATCCATGATCTAGAGCACACAATCGGCAAAAGCGATGAATATGTGCCTTTTCAGCAATTGCTGTCTATTGTCGGTGAACGCGCCTATGCTGCCATGCTGGTTTTACCGGCTTTGCTGGCTGCATCGCCCTTAACTGCCATCCCGGGGATTTCTTTTTTTCTGGCCCTGCTGATTATTTTTGTTTCATCACAAATGCTGTTCAAACGCAAAACCATGTGGCTTCCTCACCGGCTGCGTAATATGAAATTTAACAAGCATAAAACGCTGAAGGCTATGTCCTATATGGAGAAACCTGCATCAGCCCTTGATAAAATCATGCGCCCGCGCCTGTTATTCCTAACTGGCAGCATCGGCGAAAGTATTGTTGTCTTCCTGAGCTTTATTTTGGCTGTTATATCAATTCCAGTCATGATAATCCCGCTTGCCAATCTGGTTCTGTGTGTGGTGATCCTGTTTTTCGCCATGGGTTTATTGGCAAAAGACGGCATTGTTATTCTGATCGGTACGGTTATTGCGGCTGCCCCTATTTATATGATTATCAGCTTTATCCTCAAAAATTCCATGTGACAATCT
>Ga0306901_1000048_pt1 | contig 67691 bp, 64 predicted proteins | sample AntRauMFilla3767_FD_190431 | JGI IMG/M metagenome (GOLD analysis project Ga0306901, IMG submission 190431) | Saline lake microbial communities from Rauer Islands, Antarctica - Metagenome Filla 3 #767 (v2) (version 2) | ecosystem: Environmental > Aquatic > Non-marine Saline and Alkaline > Saline ... | reverse complement strand
TTTTGTTTAAACATATAGCTTCGGCACAGCCGAATATTTATATGATGGCAGGATTTTCTTCCGTGTTGATGGTTTCCCTGACGGCTTATGGGTTATGGCAGGGCTGGTGGCTGGGCGTAATGTTTATTACAGCTGCTTTGTTTCGTCTTGTGAATGCCCGTGATGATCAAACTCACGATATTGAAAGTGATCCTCTTTCAGAACGCTAATGAACCGGGCAGGGGCCAGACGCTGTTGTCCAGATCAATGAAATGCGATTTATCAATATGCCCTTGTCTGTAGCCTTAATCAGGCAGACGGCGACATTGTATTCTTTTTCTGCGCTAGAAGTATTCACCTCTATGCTGACTTATCTGGCTATGCGTAAATCATAACCCCACTCCTGTAATTTTAGCAGATCCGCGCTCCAAACGCGCCGTCTTTTTTATGTCACCGTGTCGGGCGCGCTGTGTCCGGCAATGGCGTGTTCTCAGTTTCTTCCCCGGCTGACGCCTTCCTCGCGCAAGTCAAGAAACAGAGTCCGTGCCATCCTTCGCTATGCTCCGGCCCCAAGGGGTGCAAGCCCCAGCTTTAACGCCCGCCTGTTCTGAGCCATAAGACGGCCGCGATGGGCGCGGCTCCAAAAGCTAAACAGGAGTTAGACAATGATTAAATTACACGCACAGCCTTATGACATCACGGCAAATGGATTTTTCTTTGAAAGCGCAGAAGAATACACACAAAAGGCCAATAGCTGCCGCAACGATTTCGGCGGGCCGGTCGAAGAATTTGAACTCCAGTTCATCGATGGCGAAGACATCGACGCCGCGCTATTCCGGGCTTTGGATATCAATCAGAGCAATTTCGAAGCCTTTTTCGAGAAAGCCGAAGACTTGGACGAGTTTGATAAAATCAAGCTTATCATCGCGACATATGAATGCGGTTACCGCTTTGATCTTGCCGAAGATGATCCAGAGGATCTGGATATCGATATTTATGAGATCGATACCCTGCGTGAACTAGCCGAGCAATTCGTCGATGAAGGGCTGTTCGGTGAAATACCGACACATCTGCAATATTACATCGATTACGAGGCTATTGCTCGGGATCTGGCGATGGATTACTGCGAAACCAACGTAGCGGGAAGGAGGCTAATTTTCAGGGCTTCGTAAAGGCCTTTCTTCTTGTACGAGCTGTTTCTTTGAAGGACCAGATTATGCTGGAAAAATGATAGAAAACCTGGTACGAATCCGGAAAAGCCGCCAGACAAAAAAGCATACATTTTAGCATACACAATGGCATACATTTTCCATTTTGAAAGGTTAATTTTTTACATTTTTATTTTTAATATCATGAAGTTACATGGTTTTTTTAATGTGTCACTGCTCTCTGTCCCTCCGCCATTTTTAGCCCTTTTTGAAGTTTTTTATACCTCTTAAACCCTTGAATTTGCTCGCTTTTATACGAAAAGCGCGATATTTTCTATTGTGCTTTTTTTAAATTTTATTGAAGGCGGGGGAATTGGCTAGATGATCACAAACTATGCTCTATTGATTTCTTGAATATAAGAAGATTGGTTTGATGCTTTAAATTTATATTTTAAAGAATATCAATGCCTTTCAGCCAACATTCAAATATCCTAATCATTGGCTGGCTCATTGCCGAAAAAGATGCAACAATATTTGTCGATGTTTAATAGGTAGGGCTATTTAAATGGTTACGTTATCTTCAATCGCTTCACAATTTGAATTATCCCCGACATTGGCCGCTAATGAATTGGCACAGATGCGGCGGGTCAAAGGCTTGCCGGTATTGCATATGGGATTCGGGGAATCGCCTTTTCCCGTGCCGCCGCGGCTTGAGAAGGCATTGGCCGAGGCTGCGGGGCTTAAGCAATATCTACCCACCGCAGGGCTTGAGGCGTTGCGTACAGCGGCAATCGCCTATTATGCCGATAAGACCGGGCTTGATCCTGCGGCTTTTGATGTCATCATTGCACCGGGCAGCAAACTGGTTTTATACGGGTTACAAATGGCCGTTGAAGGCGATCTGTTGTTGCCGGTGCCCAGTTGGGTCAGTTATGAACCGCAGGCAAGAATGCTTGGCACCGAAGTGATCAAACTGGCAACGACATTAAGTGATGAGGGCTATTACATCAGCCCCAAAATCTTGAAAGATACGATCACCACAGCCCGGCAAAACGGTCTGAACCCGTCAAAGATTATTTTTAATTCACCCAGCAATCCGACAGGGCTTTGCTATACTGAAGAAAACCTGAAAGAGCTTGCCGAGGTTTGTGGCGAGGAAGATATCCTGATTATTTCTGATGAAATTTATGGCTTTGTTAATTTCGAAGACAAGCCTTATTCCTCTATCGCCCGTTATGCGCCGACCCAAACAGCGATTACAACCGGCCTGTCAAAGCATCTCTCACTTGGCGGCTGGCGTATTGGCATTGGATTTATTCCCAAAGCAATCAATGGCCTGCAGGAAAGGCTGTGTACGATTGCCAGCGAAACATGGTCTTGCGCACCAGCACCGATCCAGCAGGCTGCGATTGAAGCCTATAAGGGCCATCATGATATTGAACGCCATATTACCGACTGTGCTGCCATACACCGGTTGATGAATGGTTATATTGCGGAAAAACTGCGCAGCTTTGATATTGATGTTTCGCTGCCGCAGGGTGGTTTTTATACTTACCCCAATTTTAACCGTCATAGGGATAGCCTGATCAATCTTGATATTCAGACATCTTCGGATCTATGCGCCTATCTTGGTCGTCATTTCGGCCTGATTACCCTGCCGGCTGCTGCCTTTGGCGCGGAAGAGACAGAGCTGAGCCTCCGCCTGTCAGGCTGTGATTACAATGGCCGTAAGGCTTTGGAAGCCTATCAGGAAGGCGCCGTGCTGGATGAAGATTTCATTGCCCGTTTTGCGCCGCGTGTTGTAGAGGCGGTTGAAGCCTTTGGCACGTTTATGGCCACTGTTAAAAAGCAGTAGCCTATGACTGAAAATAGATCTGTTAAGCGCTGAAAAAACGCGTAATGCCACTGTATAATTTACCTGCAGGAGCTAAGTTGATCTAATGACTATAGAAAACAAAGATATATCCCGTCCGGTTATCGTTTGCCATGGCGGCGCGGGATCAAACCCTGATCATGTTGATGGGGTGCAGCAAGCCTGCGCCGTCGGCCTTAAAACTATGCAGCAGGAGGGTGGAGGCGCCCTTGACGGTGTTATTGCTGCAGCGCAGGTGTTGGAAGATGATGTGCGGTTTAACGCCGGAACCGGCTCTAGCCTGCGGCTGGATGGGACGAGCATTCAAATGGATGCCTCTTGTATGACTGATGGCGGGCAATTTGCCGCTATTGCTGCCATTGAACGGGTTAAAAACCCGATCGTTATCGCCAGACATTTATTGGAAACGCCTCATGTTTTGTTGGTCGGGGACGGTGCAACCGCCTTTGCCCGCCAGTTGGGGGTCAAGGATTATGATCCGACAACGCCGGGCGCGCAGGAACGGCTCCGCAAGGTCGTAGCGGCGGGGGGATCTTATGGCGAATGGACGCGGACTGATCTTGAAAAGAACTGGAATTACGATATGCCACTGAGCGAGGCTTTGGGCTGTGATACAATTGGCAGCATTGCCTGGGACGGACAGAATTTTGCAAGCGCGCTTAGCACCGGCGGTACAACAACGGTACTGCGTGGCCGCGTTGGTGATGTCCCATTACCCGGTTGTGGTTTGTTTGTCGGTAAACATGGCGCTGTTTGTCTGACAGGTGATGGCGAGCATTTTGTCAGATCAATGCTTGCCTATCGCGGTTATGCCGAGCTTGAACGTGGTCGTAGTCCCGAAGAAACAGTTGAATGGGCGCTAGGGCAGGTGGATGAGACTGTTGATATTGGCGTGATTGTTCTTAATCATAACGGTTTTGCTGGCGGCGCCCGTGACCGTATGGCCTGGCATGGTCAATACGCTGATTTATAAGAATATCAGAAAAGCCAGAACGACAACCCCAAGCCATAAGGTTTCCCCGACCATCAGGAACAACGGCCGTATCCCTAGCTGTGCAAGGCTTTTGAGGTCGGATTTCATGCCGATGGCCGCGATGGCGATCAATAAACAGAATTTACTGAAATCTTTAAGGCTGCTTTGTAAGAGGGGCGGTAAATCAACAAAGCTGTTCACCAGTACAAAAACAAAAAATAGAACCAGAAAAAGCGGTATGGGCTTACCGGTGCGGGCTTGCTTACCAATGGATGAGAACAACAGCATAAAGCATAATATTACAGGCAGAAGAAAGCTTATGCGGATCAGCTTGGTCAAGGTGGCGATTTGCCCGGCCTCTTCAGATATCGTATAACCGGCGCCAACCGCCTGCGGCACATTATGGATGCTGGCACCAAAGAAAACACCCGCCTGCATATCGTTAAGACCAAGCGCGATTGAAATCATCGGATATAATATCATCGCCAGACTGGATAAGGCCGTCACGCCGATTACGGTTATAATGGTCTGCTGATCTTTATTACGTTGATCGGGTAAAGTGCCGGAGAGCGCCATAGCAGCAGAAGCGCCGCATATCGCGGTAGCCCCGCCCGTTAAGGCGCCAAAGGTAGTCGATAATCCTAGAAGTCTTGCCAGCATGATTCCAAAACCAATGGTCGAGAAAATAGCAAAAGCAATCAATAGGGCCGTAGGCAGGCCAAGATGTATAATATCACCGATCACCACCTGAAACCCCATAAGGGCGATAGCAACCTGAAGCACTTGTTTACTGGCCATATTCAGGCCTGGTGTCAATACGTCCTGTTGTGTAAAGAAAGACAGGCAAAGCCCGGATCCTAGGGCAAGTAGCATTGCTGGCCAGTTAAAATACTGCCCGATCAGATAGGCGGCGCCTGCCAGTAAAACCGAAAGCAATAATCCCGGAAGATAAATTTGTGCATTTTTAACAAGATCGGACATAGCTGATCATAAGCCGATCCGGTTTGATTCCAAAATAAAAAGACTTTTCAAGAATGCTTTTTAAAGGAATAAGGGCGCTTTGAATAGCCCCTAGATTTCTAGACGCCTTGGTGAAGATGACTGGGATCAGGTTATAGCCTATTTCTATGATGCTGAATAAGCTGTAATAACCGTTACCAAAAGGAAGGAGCAAAGCGCTCCTTCCTTTTTTTGTGCTATCATCAACATCCCAAAGCCGGATTTTTAATTTTGATAAGTCATAATGGTTTATAGTATAAAAGGCTTTGACATTATAGAGCTAGCAAGGGAGGGCTGATGTACGGCGTTACAGAAGAATTCAAGCAAGGTAAAATAAATCAGGACAGTTGTGAGGATTTTATCGTTACGGCGCCAAATGTTGCTGCTGTTATTGATGGCGCAACAGATAAAAGCGGTAAAACCTATGCCGGCATGACTTCCGGAAAATTTGCGGCGCACACCATTGCCGATAACCTTCCTCATCTTGCCCGTAATGTAGAGTCAGGCACGCAGTTGATCTCAAAAATTTCTGATTTCCTGCAAGGGGCGATCACGGCAGAGAGCGGGGAGGATTTCTTCACGTTAAAAGACACGCCATCGGTTTGTCTTGTCGCCTATCTTACTGATCTTGGATGCATTGTCAGGGTAGGGGACTGTCCAATATTGATTAATGATGTGTCTTATACGGGCGAAAAGATCTTTGACCGGATCACGTCATTGGCGCGTTCGGCCTTTCTTGAGATCGGGTTTCTCGAGCAGGCGTTTTCCAAGCAAGAGGTCATGCAAAATGATCCTGGCCGCGCCTATATAATGCCGCTTTTGCAAAAGCAATATTTGGCGGCGAATAATGCGGATAGTTTTTTAGGCTATGGCGTTATAAATGGTAACCCTGTCCCCTCTAAGTTTATTGACGTCTATCCTGTGGAAAAAGGTGATACCGTGATATTGGCATCAGATGGTTATCCCGAGCTTAAGTCCTCATTAGACGAGAGCGAAGAGCGTTTACAACAGATATTAAAAGAGGATCCTCTTTTTCAAAAAGAGTTTAAATCAACAAAAGGTTTAAAGGACAATCAGCTTTCATTTGATGATCGCGCTTATCTGTCGATAAAAATCTAAGGCTGGTTGACCGGTTGGACATAAGGGCAAGGAACTTTTAAAGCGCGGCAAAGGTTAGTTATTGTCAAAGCCCCGAATTTTAAAAGGAACGACCTATCTTCTTGATCTTTGCCGGTTTTCCTTTTAGCTTTGATGCTCTGTATAGTACTCCAACTACTTAAGGATTTTCGTGCCCTATTTTATCTCCCGCTTTATAATTTTCTTGTTGATTGTGGTGTTTCTACCGGCACCAGCGTTTTCTGATCAGCTGCCCTTCAGCGCATGGTTAACCGATCTTAGACGGGAAGCCGTGCAAAAGGGTATTTCACCAGGTATTGTCGGTGCCGTTCTGCCCAATAATATTCGTCCAATCCCCCGGATTGTCGAGCTGGATCGTAAACAGCCTGAAGGAAAAATCACCTTTGCAGAATACCGGAAACGTATTGTACATCCGCTACGTATTCGTAAAGGGCGGGAAATGATGCGTCGTTACCGGTCAGAACTGGGAACAGTCAGTCGGACTTATGGTGTGGAACCTCAGTATATTGTCGCCCTTTGGGGGATTGAAACCAATTATGGCCAGAATACCGGCGGCTTTGATGTTGTTCAGGCCTTGATGACGCTGGCGTATGATGAACGCCGCAGTGCATTTTTCCGCAAAGAACTATTTAATGCCTTACAGATTCTGGAGGAGGGCCATATCAGACCCGACCAAATGACCGGATCCTGGGCTGGTGCCATGGGGCAGTGTCAGTTTATGCCGTCAAGCTTTCTAAAATTTGCACAGGATTTTAATGGTGACGGTAAACGCGATATCTGGAATACGGAAATCGATGTTTTTGCCTCTGCTGCAAATTACCTGTCGAAAAGCGGCTGGAAAGGCGATCAGCGCTGGGGTCGTGAAGTACAGGTTCCGCGCAATATATCTGAAAACCTGACAGGGCTGGATGTTAAAAAACCGCTGTCGGAATGGCGCCGTCTTGGCCTTCGCCGTGCAGATGGCGGTGTATTACCTGTTGTGGCCGGTATGCAGGGATCGCTTGTCATGCCTGATGGTGCTGGTGGTCCTGCCTATATGGTTTATGATAACTATCAGGTTATTATGGACTGGAACCGTTCAACATATTTTGCAACTTCAGTAGGGTTGCTTGCGAATGCAATAGCGGCCTATTAATACGCAAGTCTTTCTTACCTTATATAAAAAAAGCAGGGGACATGTATATGCCCGCCTGCTTTTTAAGGAAGATGTTCTGATTATTGGGCTAAGGCCTTATATTTTTCCTGAACGGCTGGGTCGGTTTGAAGCGCCGCTGTAATGGTGCGGTATTCTTCAACATTAAGTCCAGCGCCTTTGATTTCCTGAACCATTTCAGCGTTCATTTTTTCCTGCAATGAACGGACTTCAGATTCTGAAGTAACGTCTGCAGCCTGGCTCTGGTATTTGGTCTGCACATCACGGATTGCTGTTTGTGCCTCTGCAAAAGCTTCTAATTGGGCTTCTGTAACATTAGCCGCTTTTTGCTGGGTCTGTTGCGGAGCCTGAGTTGGCTGTTGCTGTGTGTATCCTTGTTGTGCCTGTGCAGGTGCGGCAAGGGCACCAGCAGCGATGAGTGCGGCACCAGCTATGAGTTTTTTATTCAATGCAAACATTAGTTTCTCCTTTTGGGGTTGGTTTGTTTACAGGGATAGGACAGCCTCGTTCAGAAAAAGTTCAAAAAAAAGTTCAAGAAAGTTTTTTAAAAGAAAAAAAGAAACTTTTTTGACTCTTACCTGTCATATAGGTAGAGCTTGACCATGGAGAGTGTAAACAAAGGGCTTTGTATATGATATTTGGCAAGCGCGATCGGGAAGATATCCACTGGATGATCGCACAGGAAATACCGGCATTACGCCGTTACGCATTTGTACTGATGCGTAAGGAGGAAAAAAGAGATGATCTGGTGCAGGACACTTTGGAGCGGGCGATAAATAAAAGCCATACCTGGCGACGGGAGGGCAGCATCAAAAGCTGGCTTTATCGTATTCAGTACAGCGTTTTTATAAATAAATACTGCAAATCCCCGGTAAAAGAGGTCAGTGCTGATGGTATAAGTGATGATCTGACCCCGATGGTAAGCGAGAACCCAAGTCAGGAGCTGACCGTAGAATGTAAGCGGGTGTTATCGGCGATAGAAAAACTAAAACCCCGCCATAGGGAGGCATTACTGCTGGTGGCGGTCGAAGGCGCGACATATGATCAGGCGGCCTCAGTTATGAATATACCGATCGGGACGGTACGTTCCAGATTGGTGCGGGCGCGGGAGGATTTGCGCACAGAAATGAATCAAGACGTAAAGGTAAGTGGTCTGAGGATAGAGAAATGATCAAAAAAGACAGCGATGTTAAAATTTTCAATGGTATAAAAGAGCGTGATATCCATGCTTATATAGATGGCCATCTTGATCCGGCCCGGGCAAGGCTGGTCGAGGCTTATCTTGAACGGCACCCTGAAATTGCCACGGAAGTGCGTGATTATGTCGAATATAACCAGCTGTTAAAACAAGCATATACGCCAACAGAAGAAGAGGAAGTTCCGGCGCGTCTGGTATCTGCCTTGAACCGACCGGTCAGGAATTACTGGCAGCCAGTGATGAAGGCAGCTGCCGTGGTGGCTTTATGCGCTTTGTCCGTTGGTGTCGGCCGCATCTCGGCCTATCAGGAGCAGGATGGCGCTCCTTCGGATGATATGGTTAATCGCTTTATTCAGCAGATAGCCAATAATAACGCAGACAGCCTTTATAATACAGCTTCAATGGATCGGTTAGAGCTTGATACAAATATTGAAACCGATCCTTTAAACTGGCTGACACAGAAAATTGCGTTGGAAATGCAGGCGCCGGATTTATCTTCTGCAGGCTATATGATGACCGGACGGCGTCTGGTGACACGCGGTACGCAAGAATTTGTTGAGCTTACCTATAAAGAGCAGGGTGGCGGCGATGTAAAGCTGTATCTGAAAACCCGCTGGGATAAAAATCCCCCGACCATTGAATTTGTGCATCAAAATGGCCAGTCTTTCGCCTCTTGGCAAGAAGGTCCGTTGGTCTATGCCTTGACAGGATCGTTGAGCGAGCAAAATGCTATGCGGATTGCCAATCTGGTACGGGGTTCAATGTCGAAGATATCGGATAAAAACCAGCTAGCAGGCGATATTATCGTTGAACAGGCACCCGTAATGCCAGCGCAGCCAGTTGTGCGGGAGGGGTTTGTCAGTGGCGATGATGCTTTTCTGCCACAGGTGAATGTGCCTGTTGCTCCGATGGCGATGGACAGGCAAGGGCGCTTTGTTGCCCCTTTAAGACCGAAGAATATTGATGTGGACGAGCATATGCCATCCGCACATTAATCCTGTTTACAAGGGGGTACGACAGCTTTTTCCGTTTCCATTTCCCGATGTATGCGATATAATGCCAAAAGGGCTTGATCATTGATGCATTCGGGGAAAAAATGAAAAAAACAACTTTGAAACTCTCACGACTGGCGCTGATCTGCGCCATGGTCGCTGTCTTGCCAGCCTGTGCGCAAACCCAGCTGGCATCGCATTATACAAAAAAGCTTTTAAACCGGAACACACCGCAAGGAACCTATAAAGTAGGCAATCCCTATCAGGTTGCCGGAAAATGGTATACGCCGCAGGAAAGGTTCCGTCATGTTGAAACGGGTGTGGCCTCATGGTATGGCCCCGGTTTCCACGGTAAATTAACCGCAAATGGCGAGGTTTATGATCAGTATGAGTTGACCGCAGCTCATAAGACCTTGCAAATGCCATCCTTGGTCAAAGTGACCAATCTTGAAAATGGTCGTTCTATTGTAGTCCGTGTCAATGATCGTGGGCCTTTTAAAACAGGACGCATTATTGATTTATCCAGCCGCGGCGCTGATCTTCTTGGCTTCAAGAAAAACGGGATCGCCAAGGTCCGGCTTGAAGTCGTAGAAAATGAAAGCCGTCAGATTGCATCTGCGGCCAAGGCTGGTCAGGATACTACTCGCTTTGATGTTGCCAGTCTGAACCGTAAGCGCGCTCAACGTCCTCAGCCTCTCCGGCCCCGTCACAAACCTGAGCCGGCTATACTGCTGAATGATGCCGAAGCCGTGCCGCTTCCCGAAAGCCTGCGGCCCGATGTCGTCAACAGAGACGCTGTTTTGGTTTCGTCCGAGCCTTTGGATTTAAAGGTAAAACCGGTTGAAGTATCCAGCCTGACCAATGTCAGTCCCCGTGTTACCGATCAAAAGGTAGTTGGCAAGGAGACGACAAATGAAATGTCCTTTCTGAACGAGCTTGATTTTATGCAAAACAGCCGCGTTTCCGGCCATGAGGAAGAAGGCCGTTTTATGCCTGATCCGGTCGTCAGACAGCAAAAACCGGAACCTCGTGATCTGTATATTCAGGCGGGGTCTTTTAGCAGTTTTGGTAATGCGGAACGTCTGGCAGGGCAGTTGTCCAGCATGGGCGTGGTTAATATCAACGAAGCTTTGGTAGATGGGCGGCAGTTCTACCGCGTACGTATTGGTCCAATGCGTGATGTAGAACAGGCGGATATGGTTCTGGCTCAATTAACTGATGCGGGCCAGCAGTCTGCACGTATCATCGTTGATTAACGTAGCCTGATTTGATAGTTTTACGATCTGCTTTTGTATCAGCGCTGATCAGGGTAGCTTGGATTTAATATAAATAGATGTAACTTCTTAAAATGGAAATAAGTATATGAGACGATTTCTTGTCGCCCTGATGGTAACGTTCTTTGTTTTGGCAGGCCCGATGGTGGCCAAAGCTGGGGTAGAAATATCCACACCGGCGTCACACGCCATTTTGCTGGATACTCAAACTGGCGCGGTTCTTCTGGATAAAAATGCCGAACAAAGAATGCCGACATCATCAATGAGCAAGGTTATGACCATGTATGCCGTTTTTGATGCCTTGAAATCAGGTCGCATTGATATGGATGATACGCTTCATGTCAGTGAAAAAGCCTGGCGCAAGGGTGGTTCTAAAATGTTTGTCGAGGTCGGGGCAGAGGTAAAGGTCCGCGATCTGGTTCAAGGGGTCGTTATCCAGTCGGGTAATGATGCTACGATTGTTCTGGCAGAAGGTCTGGCAGGATCCGAAGATGTTTTCGCCGAGACCATTACGCGTATGGCCAAGGATATCGGTATGGCAAACTCGAATTTTGCCAATGCCAGTGGCTGGCCTGATCCTGATCATTATTCTACGCCGCGTGATCTGGCTGTTCTTGCTTATCGTGTGATTAAGGATTTTCCCGATTATTACCCTTATTTCAGCAAGAAAGAATTTACCTATAACGAGATTACCCAGCCGAACCGTAACCCTTTGCTGTATCGTAATATGGGCGTTGATGGCATCAAGACCGGTCACACCGAAGCTGGTGGATATGGGTTGATGGCATCTGCTGAACGGGATGGTCGTCGTTTGATACTGGTTGTGAATGGATTGAGCAGTGAAAAAGAACGCGCTACCGAAAGCGCCCGGCTGCTTGAATGGGGATTTAACAGTTTTGACAATATGACATTGTTTAACGCAGGCGACAAAGTTGCAGAAGCGGAAGTCGTCTTTGGCCAGACGGAAACGGTTCCTCTTGTAATTAAAGAGGACGTAATGTCCAGCATTTACAAGCCGAAGCGTGACGATCTTACAGTCACAGTTGAATATAGTGAACCACTTCAGGCGCCGGTTTTGAAAGATACCAAGGTTGGTCAGGTCAAAGTAGAGGCGCCTGGTATGGCTGAGGAAAGCTATGATCTTTACACCCAGCACGATGTTATCGCCCTTGGTATTGTCCCAAAAACAATGGCCAAATTAAAATATCTGGTTCTGGGTAGGTTTTAATTAAAAGTCAGATTTTTTATGAAACGTGGTTTATTTATTACGCTTGAAGGCGGCGAGGGTACGGGTAAAAGCACCCAGATCAAAAAGCTGCACGCCGTTTTGCAGGATAAAGGGATCGATTGTATCGTCACGCGGGAACCGGGCGGCACGGCAGAGGCTGAAAAAATTCGCAATCTTCTTGTTCAGCGTGATGGCGGTAACTGGGACCCTCTAAGTGAAGCTTTGTTGTTATTCGCGGCAAGGCGGGAACATCTGGTTAACTGTATCTGGCCGGCACTGGAGAAAGGCATCTGGGTGATTTCCGATCGCTTCGTGGATTCTAGCAGGGTTTATCAGGGATATGGTCTGGGCGTCAGTTCCAGCGTTATCGAAGGGTTGTATTACATGGTTGCGGAAGGATTCGAACCTGATCTGACTTTTGTTTTTGATATTCCGCCTGAAATCGGTCTGGCTAGGTCGAGCCGACAGTTAAATATGACCATTGATGAATCGGAATCTACAGAAGACCGCTATGAGCGTATTGGCCTTGAATTTCATGAGCGCCTTCGTGCAGGATATTTAAAGATTGCTGAAACGGATCAGGAACGTTGTGTCATCGTGGATGCGGTTCAGGATATCGAGACAATCCACAGCCAGATGGTGGAAATTATTACGCATAAATTTCTAAATGAACCCAAGGGATGCTGTAATGGCGCTGTTTGACGATATTGAAGCCCCTGATGGAGACGCGCTGTTCGATGAGGTCGATGCCGCGGCCAGTGCTGCGGGGGGTGATGCGACCGAACAGCCAGGCTTGTTACCACCACAGCAAAATCCGCTCTGTCTGGGGCATGAAGCAACTGAAAAAACACTTCTAAAGCTCTTTAACGCGGATCGCTTGCCGCATGCGATGATCTTTTCAGGGCCAAAAGGCATCGGTAAAGCTACTTTTGCCTATCGGTTTGCACGGTTCTTATTGTCTCAAGATGGCGATGATAGCCTGTTTGGCGGGGATGATGTCGCATGTGAAAATTTTGATTTGGCCGAAGATCATCCGGTTTTCCGGCGTGTTTCTTCGGGTGGTCATGCCGATATCCTTAGTGTCGGCCGTGTTTATGATACCAAAAAAGGTAAATTGTCTCAGGATATACCGGTGGATGAAGTGCGTAAGATCACGCCTTTTCTGCGTAAGACGGCATCTGATGGTGGCTGGCGGGTTGTTATTGTCGATGAGGCTGAACATCTTAATCGTTCAAGCCAGAATGCTTTGTTGAAAATTCTTGAAGAACCACCCAGCAAAGCGGTGCTGGTTTTAATCACCGATCAGCCGGGACGTTTTTTACCGACGATCCGTTCACGTTGTCAGTCTTATCACTTTGAACCTTTGGCTGAAGAAAATATGAGCCAATTACTGGATATCGCAGCACCGGCCAGTGATGATAAAACCCGAACAGCCCTGAAACTGTTAGGTGCCGGACGGATTGGCTATGCCTTGGAGCTATTTGAACAAGGTGGCTTGCAAGCCTATGAAGATATGCTGGAATTGCTGGAAAAGCTGCCGGTCGTCGATTCAACATATGCCTATACCCTGTCAGAAAAACTGGGCCGTGATAAAAAAGTCTTTCCGGTTTATATGGATTTGTTGTGTGAATGGCTGTCAAAAATGGCACGCCTGCAGGTTCGGGGGCAAATACCGGCACCGGTAACACCAGCGGAAGGGGATGTTTTGTCCCGCCTGACAGAAATCTATACACCACGGGATTGGCTGATACGCTATGAGAAAATATCAGAAATAATTCAAGAGACAGAGCGGGTCAACCTTGACACCCGGCAAGCTGTATTGGAAGTTATATGGGCGCTCGAAAAAAATGTGAAATCAAAGGAACAGACAACATGACTGAAAAACAGCCGTTTTATATCACGACTCCGATTTACTATGTGAATGGTATGCCGCATGTCGGGTCAGCCTATACAACGATCGCCTGTGATGCCATGGCCCGTTTTAAACGGTTGGATGGTTTTGATGTCCGCTATTTGACCGGAACAGACGAACATGGTCAAAAGGTTGCTCAGGCTGCTGAACAGGCAGGTAAAACACCAAAAGAATATGCAGATAGTGTCTCGCAGATTTTCCGCGATATGATGGATACCCTGAAAATAACCAATGATTATTTTATCCGGACAACGGATAAAGACCACCAAGAAGCAGCGCAGCAGTTGTGGAATAAAATGCTGGCCAATGGCGATATCTACCTAGATAAATATGCAGGTTGGTATTCGGTACGTGATGAAGCCTTTTACGGTGAAAGTGAAATTGAAAGCCGTGAGGACGGGACGAAATTTGCTCCGGCCTCTGGCGCTACGGTTGAATGGGTCGAAGAAGAAAGCTATTTCTTTAAGCTGTCTGAATATCAGGATAAATTGCTCGATTTCTATGAACAGAATCCTGATTTTGTCATGCCAAAAAGCCGTTTTAACGAGGTCAAGAGCTTTGTCTCCGGCGGGCTTCGGGATCTGTCGATTTCACGGACGACTTTTGACTGGGGTGTGCCTGTTCCTAATGATCCGCGCCATGTCATGTATGTCTGGGTTGATGCGCTGACCAATTATATCAGCTATCTTGGTTATCCTGATACCGAAAGCGCAGATTATAAAAAATTCTGGCCAGCCGATATTCATGTCGTTGGTAAAGACATCATGCGTTTCCATGCTGTCTATTGGCCGGCATTTTTGATGTCAGCGGGTCTTGAATGCCCGAAATGTATATATGCGCATGGCTGGATGACGGTTGAAGGGGAAAAGATGTCAAAATCAACCGGCAATGTTATTTCTCCGGATGATCTGGTTAATGATTATGGTCTGGATCAAAGCCGTTATTTCTTGCTCCGTGAAATGCCGTTTGGCAATGATGGTGATTTTTCCAAAACAGCATTGGTCGGACGGATGAACAGTGATCTTGCCAATAGCTTTGGTAACTTGGTTCAACGCAGTCTGTCGATGATCTTTAAAAACTGTGATGCCCAAATCCCGACCCCGAATGATTTTACAGCGGAAGACAGGGCTATGCTTGATCTTGCTGGAACGGATATGTTGGAAAAAACCCGTATGCATTTGAAAACTATGGCTTTTCATCGTGCTTTGGAATATATCTGGTATGTGATTGGCGAAGCCAATGCCTATATTGACGTGCAAGCACCCTGGGCTTTAAAGAAAACTGATCCCGAACGGATGAATACCGTGCTGTATGTATTGGCTGAAGTGATCAGGAATCTTGGTATTATGACCCAGCCCTTTGTGCCTGATGCGGCGGCCAGTATTCTTGATCAGGTAAAACTACCCGAAGCAGAACGGGATTTTAGCTTTATCGGTGAAGCGCATCGTCTGGCGCCGGAAATTTCTATTGATAAGCCGGTCGGCGTTTTCCCTCGCTATGTCGAAGAAGAACCGGTCGAGAAAACAGGCTAAGCAACAGGTCGGTCTCGACTTTTGGCGTCAACCATCATATATTGCCTGAAAAGCAATAACACGTATGGACTTTAATATGCTGATTGATAGTCACTGCCATCTTGATTTCCCTGACTTTCAGGAAGAAGGCGTTCCGGCTGTGGTCGAACGCGCCCGTAAGGCTGGCGTTGCCCAGATGCTGACTATCTGTGTCCGGATTGCCGAATTTGATAGAATCTTGAAAACGGCGGAGCAATCCGAATATCTTGACTGTACGGTCGGTACGCACCCTCATCAAGCTGCGGAAGCCGCTGAGATGGAATTCACCACGGCGGATATCGTTGAATATAGCAAAAATCCAAACGTTGTTGGTATTGGTGAAACAGGTCTTGATTATTTTTACGATAAATCACCGCGTGACATTCAAAAAGAAAACTTTAAAAAGCATATTGCCGCCTGCCTTGAAACGGACCTGCCGATTATTATTCATGCCCGTGAAGCAGACGCGGAAATGGCTGAAATGTTGAAAACCGAAGGGCAGGGTAAATTGCGTGGTGTCATGCATTGCTTTAGTTCCGGCCCCGAGCTTGCAAAGGCAGCGCTTGATCTGGGGTTTTATATATCGATGTCCGGTATCGTGACCTTTAAAAAAGCTGAAGAATTGCGTGAAATTGTCCGTGATATAGTTCCTCTTGACCGGTTGCTGGTCGAAACGGATTCGCCTTATCTGGCGCCGGTGCCTTATCGCGGTAAAACAAATGAACCGTCATATGTAACGGAAACAGCCAAAGCGGTGGCGGCGCTAAAAGGCGTTTCTGAACAGGAACTGGCCCGCCAGACGACCGAAAACTATTTCTCTCTTTTTACCCGTGCAGAACGGAGGGCGCCGGCATGAAGCAGGATATCAAAATCACGGTACTTGGCTGTGGCGCTTCATTGGGTGTTCCGGCAGCAGGTGGTTTCTGGGGCGAATGCAACCCTGAAAACCCTAAAAATCACCGGACGCGGGCCTCTATCCTGATTGAAAGCGCAGAAACCCGAATACTGGTTGATACCACGGTTGATGTCCGTACCCAGTTAAACCGGTTGGGGCAGATTAACCGTCTTGATGGTATTATTCTCAGCCATGCCCATTCTGATCATATTAATGGTCTGGATGATCTTCGGGTCATTAGTTATATGATGGAACAACCTTTGGAAATGTATTCCAATATCGAAACGGTTGATAATCTTGTGCAGCGTTTTGATTATATTTTTAAAGGGGGGTATAACGGTGTTTATAAACCCTTTGTCACAGCAAATGTCGTGAATTACGGTCCTTTACAAATTGGCGATATCCGCATGGAAATATTTGAACAGGATCATGGTTCCTGTAGTACCTTGGGGATCCGTATCAATGATTTTGCTTATTCTGTCGATATGGCCAATCTGGATGATCGTGCACTTGAAGTGTTGCAGGGCGTTGATACCTGGCTGGTTGATGTCGCGGGATATAAAAAAGAGTATATTAACACCCATGCAACAATTGATCGTGTCAAAGAGCTTTCAAATAAACTTGATCTTCCCGAGACCTGGCTGACCGTTCTGACAGGCCAGATGGACTATGACGTTTTATGTTCAGAGCTGCCCGATCATATGCGCCCTGCATATGATGGTATGACGTTTTGGGTTTGAATTTATCCTTTTCATAACTTATTGACTCTTGATTACGGCTTTGCTAATCTCCGGTTAACATAAAATTCGTAGATGATATAGCTTGCCGGCAGAGGATTAAAATGAAAACCGAATTCCCCTCGATTGAGAAGGTTGCCCAGAAAGTTTCAGGTTTGTTATCCATAGAGCCTATTGCTCTGGATATAGAATGGGCAGCGCAATTTAAAAAAAGCTGCAAAAGTGAAACAGATTTGGATGTGGCGCTTACCGAACAGGTTTCACAAGGGAATGTATTACGGGTAGCTTGGCTTTTAGAAGGGGTTTGTCACGTATCTAACGGCGTATGGCCGTTAACGGGGAGTACGGAAAAGAAAACACCAAGTAAAACAGGAGTAGCCTGTCATATTTTGAAGAATTACAGCCCCTTGCAAGGGCCACAGCGACATATATTTGATTATATTATGCAGGCGAATGATATTCTTGAATTTGCGGTGGCTGAAGCTGCCATAAGGTACCATCATAACAATCTTTTGCCGCATTTAGTAGAATTTTCCGGGCAGAGAAGCTGCCGCGAAACTGCAATAACGTCTAAAAATATAGAGGCTCTGGATTATATTTTGCGTTTAAAGGCTCGGGATGATTTGTCTGAAAAAAATGCTGATGGACTGCGGGGTGCTCTGTTAAGTCTTTATAATGTCGCTGCAAAACATAAAAATATTGAAGCCCTTGACGGGATTAAAAGCTATCTTCCTTTGGAAGAGGATGAGTTAGTTGTACTCAGCGAAGAATCTATAAAACATGGACGTATGGAGACGGCTGAGTGGCTTATACAGGCTGGCGCCAATACTGATAAGGCCTTTCAGAGCTGTATGAAACACGGGCGGTTTGAGTTTGCCGATAGACTGTTGGAAAATTATAATGCAAATCCAGATGCTGATGACAACGCAGCTTTGGAAAATAGCCTTGTAGATAAAAAGTCCAATAATGTTGAGTATCTGGCTGACCGGGGCGCCGATATGAGTAAAGCTTTGCCCTATATACGTGATAAAAAATTAGGGACATCTAATTTTCGGGAAAAACTCAGCGATATATTTGCTAAAAGATCCGTAGCTAAGCCACTGATCGATTGGTATAAAGAGGATGACACGACGCTTGTCCGCGAACACCGTACCGCGAATTTAATACATCAGACGATATTCTTTTTTGGTGAAGGGGAAGTGGCCTTATCTGTTTGTAATATTAAAACATCTGCCCAGTTAAATCACAAGATATTAAGCTTTGCGCAGTTTCATAATCGAGAGTTAATCAAACAGGCCGCACAAAAATTAAAAGGCCTTAAAGGTGATCCTGGACCGGAAAACCTTCCCAAAGCAATACAACAGATTAAAACACCGCATGCTATGCAAAAACCGCTAAAGCCGGATTCATAAGGTGGTTGCATGAAGTTTGTTTTTCGATCGATTAAATCCATAGAGCTCCATGAGAAAAGTTGGGGGGGTGATGTTCCGCCGGCAACTGACGCGGATATTCAATGGGCTAAAGAGGTTAAAAAAAGACTCCACAAAGATTTGATTTATCAGTTTGATGTGCCTGATTTAGCTCGAAGACAGATAGCTGAGGGCAATCTACGTCGTTTTGCCTGGCTGGCTGAAGGACATATCTATTTACATTTATGGCTCTCAAAATGGAATGTTTCTCCGGTATTGGGGGAAATAATGAAAGTAACGCCGTACAAGTCGGAATGGGCTGCTGATATAATGGAATGCCATAAGCCGTTAATCCGGCCGCAGCGCGATATTCTAAGCTATCTTATCCATAGTGGTCGGGGTACGGATTACTTTAACGAAGCAAAATTAATCCAGACTGCAATCAAGACAGGCCAAAATGATCTTTTGCCGGAACTGGATACAGCACTGCAATTCGGGCATGACGCGGTTGAATGCGGGAATGCAGATGCGCTTTCCTATCTGTTAAACAGGCACTTTAAAAACCGTGATAAAGATGAGGGCGGAATTAATTATAAAGAGCTTTTTGTTCGTTTTTATCGTCATGCGGCAAGATTGGGACAAGTTAATATTCTGGACATTTTGCGTGATACGGCTTCTTTGTCTTCAGAGTATCGTACATGCTTTCAAATAGCTATTGAGTCACAGGAAACCGATGCTGCTGAATGGTTTTTGAAAAATGGTCTGAATAAGGCCGAGGCTTTTAGTGATTGCATCAGGTTAGAGGCATTTGATCTTGCAGATAAACTTATTCAGGACTATGACGTTGATCCTAATATTGATTATTGCGCAGCGTTGAGATCCTGCCTTGAAAACCGTTGTTTTAGCGGTGTTGAATATTTGACACGTAAAAATGCAGATATGACTAAAATGGCAGAGTATATACAAAACAAAGAGATTACAAAGCGTAATGGATTTGATAAACAGCTTTGCGAATTGTTTGAAAGGGCGACTATACGTGAGCAGATGATCAGTTGGGTAAAGCAGAATAATACAACAATAATGCGTCAGCATTTAACATCCAATTATGCCCATACAACGATTTTCTTTTTTGCAGAACAGCGGATTGCCCAATATATTACAGATATCGAAACAAACAGACGTATGAATGATAAAGTTTGGAAGTTTGATGATTTTAATAATCGTATGTTATTACAGGAAGCTGCAGAACAGATTAAACGCCTTGAAGGCGATCCGTGTTATCACAATGACAATCATAAACCGTTGTCAGGACCTGAATTTATTAGAAAACGCAAGTAAGCCCAAAGATGAATAGTAGAAGGATTAGATAAATGACGAAATACAATTTCCCTTCGATGAAATCCCTTTCCATTGATGAAGGTATAGAGGGCGTTTCGTTACCTGCTGTGACAGAGAAGGATATTAAATGGGCCAAAGAAATAAAAAGCTCCCAGTTTAAATTTCAGGCTAACTATGACAGCCAGCTTGAAAAACAATTAGCTGATGGAAATTTACGTCGTTTTGTCTGGTTGATGCAGGGTGAGAGACCTATGGTCAAAGAGGCGAGTTGGAAATCACTTGTGGACCGGGAAAATGTGTACACAGAGTCCCCTGATCCCTCGAGATGGGCTGTAAAAGCGCTTAGAAGCTATAAAAATCTGGACAAAAATCAATACGCTATCCTGAACTATCTGATTGCTGATATTCGTCAGAGTGATGAAGACTATAAAGAACACAGAGTGGTGAGCGCCGCTATAGAGAATAATCATCTTGATATTCTTGCAGATCTAAAAACAAATATAAGCCATGCAGTGGATGCCGCCCGTTATAACAATTACAGAGCTTTGTCCTATATTTTAGCAAAACATCTAAACACAGATCTATCTGAAGCCAGGTCAGAATTAGAAAACTGTTATTATCATGCCGCGGGAGATAATAATCTTGATTTATTGAGTTTGCTTCAGGCATGGGCGCCAGTGAGCGAATTTGGCGGTTCCGGATTTGACAGGTCGCTTGCTACGGATAGCTATGAAGCTGCGGAATGGTTTCTTCAAAATGGATATGATGAAAACAAAGCACTGCTCACTTGTATAGGCAGGAAAGATTATGATTTTGCAGATAAGCTGATCAAGCATTACGGTGCTAAGCCCAATGCCGATGATAATGCGGCTTTGGATTTCTGTATGGAACGACGTTGTTTCGATGGCATTGAATATCTGGCGGGTAAAGGCGCCGATATGAGTAAGGTTATTGAAAAAGCCCGTGATGCCGGTATTGCCAATAGCAGCCGTTATGATAAGGAGCTCAGCCATATTTTTGGAAATGCTGCAGTATCCGAGCAATTAATTGACTGGAAAAAAGAAGATTACACCAGCGTTTTGCGCCAGCACCGGACGGCAAACTTTATTCACACAATGATTTTCTTCTTTGGCGAAGGGCAAGTGGTACAATATGTTACAGAAGCAGACCAAAAGAAACGGGTCGGTGAAAAGCTTTGGAGCTTTAATGAATTTGATAATCAATCATTATTGCAGGAAGCTGCTGAACAGCTTATGCGGCTGGGAGGTGACCCTGGTCAGACTCCGCGCCTTCATCCCAGATCGCAACACAAAGATACAGGCCCGACCCCGGTATCCTCTGTAAAGCCACCATTGCGCAAATCGTGAAAACATTGCCAGTGTTTTGAAAGACGACCTTGAGGGACGGTGCCGGAGAGCGCTTTTTCTTTTCGTCTTTTGCTTTATCTGATATAAAGCCGGTTAACGGCAGGATAATCATGGAAAACACCGCAGAAAAAACTGAAACGACCAGTCGGCATCGCGTCCTTTATGGCGTGCCTGATGGCTTCGATGCACTCAAACTCGCCGAACTCGCCGATAAGGCGCCGGCCCGTACGGTCCTGCATATTGTTCTTGATGATTTGGCCATGGCACGGCTTGAGGAAGTGATCAGCTTTTTTCACCCAGAAGTTGAAATCCTGAAATTTCCGGCCTGGGATTGTTTGCCTTATGATCGTGTATCTCCCAATCCTGATATCATGGGGGAGCGGGTCCGGACATTATCACGTCTGGTTAACAGCTCCGGAGATAAACCGCGCATCTTGCTGACCACAATTAATGCTGTATTGCAGCGTGTTCCGCCACGGGGAAGCTTCGAGAATGCGGCGCTTGATATTCAGGTAAAATCACGGATAAAACCCGAAAAACTGTCGGGCTTTCTGGTCGAAAATGGCTTTCATCGCGTTGATACAGTGCGGGAGCCAGGGGAGTTTGCCCTGCGCGGTGATATTATTGATATCTATCCACCCGGAGCCGACCAACCCTACCGGATTGATCTGTTCGGTGATGAGGTCGAACAAATCCGTGTATTTGATCCGATGTCACAAAGAACGTCCGAGACGGTGGGCAATGTGTCTTTTACACCGGTCTCGGAATTGCCGCTTGATGAAGATAGCATCCGGCGTTTTCGTGGGCAGTATCGTGAATTATTCGGCATGCCCAAAGATAATGACATGTTGTATGAAACGGTTAAGGAAGGCCGCACCCATCCGGGGATGGAACATTGGCTGCCGTTGTTCTTCGATACGCCTCTTGAAACCCTTTTCGATTACGTACCCGAAGCCACCGTTACGATGGAGCCGCAGATCGAGCAGGCCCGTGATTCACGTTTAAAGCAGATTCAGGATTTCTATAATTCCAGAGTTGAAATGCAAGAGGCTGAAAAAAAGTCTAAAATATCGGTTTATAATCCGGTACCCATCGACAGTCATTATCCGGACGCCGCAGAATGGGATGCCCGTCTTGCGGATTATGATGTTATTCAGTTTTCTCCCTTTACTGCGCCAGAAGGACAGGAAGATGCCAAGGGGCGTAAGGGTCGTGATTTCGGCGATATCCGCGCCCAGCCGGGCGGCGATGTCTATCAGGCTGTAACCGGTCATGTCAAAACTCTGCTCGATCAAAAAAAACGGGTGCTGATATCAGGCTATAGTGATGGTGCGCGTGATCGTTTGAAATCAGTATTGTCGGAGCAGGGGCTGAAAGGCGCCGAAATTGTTGGCAGCTGGCAGTCAGCGCAGGGGATGAAGCCCCGTAACACAGGTTTTATTACACTGGCCTTAGAACATGGATTTGAAGCCGGTAAGCTTGCCATTATTACCGAGCAGGATATTCTGGGCGATCGCCTTAGCCGCCCAACAAAAAAGCGCCGGAAATCATCCGAAGAATTCCTGTCCGAGCTTTCGCAGCTATCCGAAGGCGATTACGTCGTCCATGAAGAACATGGTATCGGTAAATTTGAACAGCTTGAAACGCTTGAGGTTATGGGCGTTTCACATGATTTTCTGAAAGTTGTCTATCATGGTGGTGACCGGTTATATGTACCGGTCGAAAGCCTTGATGTCCTGACCCGTTATGGTTCGGCTGATATGATTGTTCAGCTTGATAGGCTTGGCGGTGCCGGCTGGCAGGCGCGGAAGGCCAAGGTCAAAAAAGATCTTCTGGCTATGGCGCATCAGCTGCTGAAAATTGCTGCTGACAGATTGCTCAAGAAAACCGAGGTTATTGAAGCTCAGCCCATCGAGTATGAGAAGTTTTCTGCCGGATTCCCTTATATGGAGACCGATGATCAACAACGCGCTATCGAGGATGTTATCGAGGATCTGTCCAAAGGTCAGGCAATGGATCGTCTGGTGTGCGGTGACGTTGGTTTCGGTAAAACAGAAGTTGCCTTACGCGCGGCCTTTATTATGGCCATGGCCGGTTATCAGGTCGCGGTTGTTGCGCCGACAACTTTGCTGGCACGGCAGCACTATCAGGAATTTATCAAACGGTTTAAAGGCTTCCCGCTGCGAATTGTTCAGTTATCCCGCCTGATAAAGCCGGTAGAGGCCAAACGTGTCCGCGAGGAGATTTCCGAAGGTGATGCCAATATCGTTATCGGCACCCATGCGCTTTTGGGGAAATCGGTTAAGTTCAATCACCTTGGCCTGATGATTGTTGATGAAGAGCAGCGTTTCGGTGTTAAACAAAAAGAACGTTTGAAAGAATTACAGGCAAATGTTCATGTTCTGACATTGACAGCAACACCGATCCCGCGGACGTTGCAGATGTCCCTGACCGGCGTGAAGGATCTGAGCCTGATGGCAACGCCGCCGATTGACCGGCTGGCGGTGAGAACCTTTATCATGCCTACTGATCCTGTGATCCTTCGCGAAGCCCTGATGCGTGAGCATTTCAGAAGCGGGCAGTCTTTTTATGTCTGTCCGCGGGTTTCGGATCTGGCTGAAATTGAAACATTTATGAAAGAACTGGTGCCGGAGCTGAAAACCATTACCGCCCATGGTCAAATGGATGGTGATGAACTGGAAGACCGTGTCGCAGCCTTTATTGATGGCCAGTATGATATTTTGCTGGCGACGAATATTATTGAATCCGGCATTGATATTCCCAATGTAAATACGATCATTATCCATCGCGCCGATATGTTCGGTCTGGCTCAGCTTTATCAATTACGGGGGCGTATTGGTCGCGCCAAGATGCGCGGTTATGCCTATCTGACATATGCACCGTCAAAGAAACTGGCCAAAACCGCTGAACAGCGCCTGCATGTACTGGAGCAATTAAATACGCTTGGTGCCGGTTTCCAGTTGGCCAGCCATGATATGGATATCCGTGGCGCCGGTAATATTCTGGGTGAGGAACAGTCGGGCCATGTCAAGGAAGTCGGTGTTGAATTATACCACCAGATGCTGGAAGAAGCCGTGGCCGCCGTCCGTGAAGGCCGGAACACAGATGAAGATGATCGCATTGGCCAGCACAGCTTTACCCCGCAGATCGAGCTTGGCATGCCGGTATTGATCCCGGAGCGCTACGTCAAGGATATTAATGTCCGTTTGCAGCTATACCGCCGTCTATCTGATCTTGTCGGAGATGTCGAGATCGAAGGCTTTGCCGCCGAACTGATTGATCGCTTCGGTGATCTACCCGAGGAAGTCCAGAACTTGCTGGATGTCATAGCCATTAAACAACTGTGCCGCGAGGCCGGCATAGCAAAGGTCGAAGCCGGACCAAAAGGTGCTGTTTTGAGTTTCCACAATGATAACTGTGATTACGCCAATGAACTGGTGGCCTATATGGCGGACAATGCCGGACTGGTTAAACTGCGTCCCGATCAAAAGCTGGTCTTTACCCGTGTCTGGCCTGAAAACCGTCATCGGGTGAAGGGGGTTCGAAAGCTACTGCAAACATTGGTCGGATTAAAACCGGATACGGATTAAATAGATTTCAGGTTTAAAAAACGGTGTATTCAGGCCCCGAAAATAACAATGATTTTTTTGGCGTTTTTTACGGGGAAAAGTTAATTCAGCTCTGGAAATTAAGATCAAAACCCTGTACAGATAATACAGCTTAAATAAATAACAGGTTTCAAAATCATGGATGCAGTTGTCTTGGTGATACATTTAATGCTGGCACTGGCATTAATCGCTGTTGTACTTGTTCAGCAATCCGAAGGCGGAGGGCTTGGGATAGGTGGCGGTTCCGGCGGTGGTATGGGTGGTCTTGCAACCGCACGCGGTACGGCCAATCTGTTGACACGGCTGACCGCCGTGCTGGCATTCGGCTTTCTGATCACCAGCCTGACACTCGCGATATTAGCCAAAGATCAGGTTTCCAGCCGTGAGGAAAGCATTCTTGAATTGACAGAGGATCCTGCGCCAGCAACGGCTGTAGCGAATGATGAAGAAACACCGGCAGATACTGATGATGCCAAGGCTACCGATGTTACCGAAGATGGTGAGGCTGATGGTGCTGTAAATGATAACGGCAAGGATGATGCCAAAGCACAGCCCAAAACCGAACCAGCTGTTCCTATTTCTGAATAAGCGCCCGCGAGGCTTTTAATGACACGCTATATTTTTATCACCGGTGGTGTGGTTTCTTCCCTTGGGAAGGGGCTTGCCGCCGCGGCTCTTGGTGCCTTGTTACAAGCGCGGGGCTTTAAAGTCAGACTGCGTAAACTTGATCCGTATCTGAATGTCGACCCCGGCACGATGAGCCCATATCAGCATGGTGAAGTCTATGTGACCGATGATGGCGCCGAAACCGATCTTGATCTCGGCCATTATGAACGTTTTACGGGTGTATCAGCCCATCAGGGCGATAACATTACCACCGGCCGCATCTATTCAAATGTGATTCAAAAAGAACGCCATGGTGATTATCTGGGCGCCACGGTGCAGGTTATTCCCCATGTCACGAATGAGATCAAGGATTTTATCGGTGCGGTAGATGATGACAGTGATTTTGTCATTTGCGAGATCGGCGGTACGGTCGGCGATATCGAAGGCTTGCCGTTTCTGGAGGCTATTCGCCAATTCGGTAATGAGGTTGGCAGCGATAAAGCCTTGTTTATTCACATGACCCTGATGCCTTATATTCCGGCAGCAGGGGAGCTTAAGACCAAGCCGACCCAGCACTCGGTCAAGGAATTGCTTTCGGTTGGTATCCAGCCGCAGATCCTGATGGTACGCGCTGACCGTCAGATCCCCCGTGATGAACGACGGAAAATCGCACTTTTCTGTAACCTTCGCGAAGACCGCGTTATACCGGCCATCGATGTAAACCATATTTATCAGGTGCCGATCAGCTATCATGATCAGGGGCTGGATGAACAGGTGGTGGAATATTTCGGTCTTGAGGCTGCTATACCTGACCTTAGTAACTGGCAGGAAATTGTCACCCGTCTTGAAAAGCCCGAGGGCGAAGTCACTATTGGTATTGTTGGCAAATATACAGCCTTGCTCGATTGTTATAAATCCCTTGCCGAGGCGCTGACCCATGGTGGTATTGCTAATAATATCCGTGTGCGGATGAAATGGATTGATGCCGAAGCCTTGGAAAGCGATATGGAACCGCTGTCCGATATAGATGCCATTCTGGTTCCGGGCGGATTCGGTGAACGCGGCACCGAAGGTAAAATCGCCGCCATTAAATGTGCCCGTGAGAATGATATTCCATTTTTCGGTATTTGTTTGGGCTTGCAGATGGCCGTCATTGAAGCCGCCCGTAATATGGCTGGAATTGAAAACGCAGGATCGACGGAATTTGGCAGTTATAAGAATCCGGTCGTGGGGCTTATGACCGAATGGATGAACAAGGATGAACTGGTCAAACGCAATGCCAATGATGATCTGGGCGGAACCATGCGTCTGGGAGCTTATCCGGCAAAGCTTGCAATGGGATCAAAAATCTCTGAAATATACGGCGCTGCTGAAATCAGCGAACGTCACCGTCATCGCTATGAAGTTAACAACCATTACTGTCCAGAGCTTGAAAAGACCGGCCTGCATTTTGCCGGAACATCCCCTGATGGCATGTTACCTGAAACTATTGAACGCGAAGATCATCCGTGGTTCATTGCCGTTCAATATCATCCGGAGCTTAAATCCCGCCCCTTTGAACCACACCCGTTATTTGTCTCTTTTATCAAGGCGGCTGTAGATAAATCGCGTCTGGTTTGATAAGGGCTTTAGCTTGACTCTCATCACATGTTGTTTATAAATATCGATATATTTACCGTATTCGTAAAGGACGTTTATTATGACGCAAAATCATCAGGTTAAAGTTCAAAATCTTACAATTGCAAATGATCTTCCCTTTACCCTGCTGGCAGGACCATGCGCATTGGAAAGCCGCGACCATGCTATGGATATGTCCGGTGCATTGAAAGAACTGACCACAAAGCTTGGTATTGGTCTTGTTTATAAAACGTCTTTTGATAAAGCAAACCGTACGTCAATCCATTCCAGCCGCGGTCTTGGTATTGAAAAAGGCCTGCCGATCCTGGCCGATGTTAAAAAGGAAATGGGTCTCCCCATTGTGACGGATGTTCACTTGCCCGAACATTGCGCCGAAGTTGGTGAAGTTGCAGATATCTTGCAAATTCCAGCCTTTCTATGCCGCCAGACGGATCTTTTGGTTGCGGCAGCCAAAACCGGTAAAGCGATCAATGTTAAAAAAGGTCAGTTTATGGCACCGTGGGATATGGCCAATGTTGCCAAAAAAGTTACCGATAGTGGCAATGCAAATGTAATGTTGTGTGAACGCGGCGCAAGCTTTGGCTATAATACGCTGGTTTCTGATATGCGGGCGCTGCCGATTATGGCTGAAACCGGCCATCCGGTTGTCTTTGATGCGACCCATTCGGTTCAACAGCCGGGCGGGGCAGGGAATACTACATCCGGTGATCGCCGTTTTGTGCCGGTTCTGGCCCGGGCTGCCGTTGCGGTCGGCGTTGCCGCTGTATTCATGGAAACACATCAGGACCCTGATAGTGCGCCTAGTGACGGACCAAATATGGTTAAATTCGAAGATATGGAAGCGGTGCTGACCCAATTGTTGGAAATTGATCATCTGGTTAAATCAAAAGGTTATGACGGCCTTCAAGCTGTCGCCTGATAGATATATAAGGAGCTATTTTATCAAATGAGATCAATCGTTCTCGATCTTGAGACCACCGGCCTTTTTGTTAAAGACGGACATAGGATTACTGAAGTTGGCATCGTCGAACTGTGGAATAATAAACCTACGGGTAAAACACTGCATTATCACATCAATCCGGAACGCGACGTACCGCCCGAAATTACAGAGCTGACCAGTTTGACCGAAAAGTTTCTGTCTGATAAGCCAAAATTCAATCAGGTCGCCCAGGAAATTCGTGATTTTATTGGTAATGATACCATCGTTATAACCTGCCGCCAGCATGATGATTATACGCTTGATATTGCCTTTCTGAACGCAGAGCTTGATGAATCTGCGGTAGATCGGCCGATCCCCCCTAAACAATGGCTGAATGTTCGTCCCTGGTCTGAAAAAATGTTCGGCCATGAAGGGGCGAAGCTGGATAATGTTCTCGACCATTACGGCGTAGACCGCAATGAACGTATTAATCAGGGCCATAGTGCGCTTTTGGATGTTTTATTGCTGGCAAAGGTCTATCCCCAATTATTGGCTGATTACCAGAAGTTCCAGTATTATCAGAATCCTCCGTCCGGTAAAAAAGGCCCGTCATTATAATCTCTTGATATTCTACGGCTCTCTTTTGCGCATCTTCACTTGTCCTTTTGATTTTCTTTGCTACTCTTGTTGCAAAGAAGGCTTAGCGATGAGGAGACTGCTATGTATGTTATCGAAAATATTCATGCCCGTGAAATTCTGGACAGTCGCGGTAACCCGACCGTAGAGGTTGATTTATATCTTGAAGGTGGCGGATTTGGCAGGGCAGCAGTGCCATCCGGCGCCTCAACAGGCGCCTATGAAGCGGTTGAATTGCGTGATGGTGATGGTAACCGTTATCTTGGTAAGGGCGTGACGAAGGCCGTTAATGGGGTGAACACTGAAATTGTGAAGCACCTTAAAACCGCTAATATTACGGATCAGGCGGATCTCGATCAGATGTTGATTGATCTGGATGGCACAACGAATAAAGGCCGTTTGGGAGCGAATGCATTATTAGGTGTTAGTCTGGCATTTGCACGGGCGCGGGCATCCCTGCATGGTGAGCCATTGTTTGTCGAGCTTGGCGGATCAGATGCTGTTTTGCTGCCTGTTCCGATGATGAATATTATTAATGGCGGCGCCCATGCGGATAATGCCGTAGATATTCAGGAATTTATGATTATGCCGATCGGCGCAACCTCAATCGTTGAGGCTGTGCGTATGGGCGCGGAAGTCTTTCATAGCCTGAAAAAAAAGCTGTCTGATGCCGGTTATAGCACCAATGTCGGTGATGAAGGTGGCTTTGCGCCCGAATTAAAAGCAACGACAGAAGCACTTGATTTCGTTATGGAGGCGATCAAAGCTGCGGGCTATAAACCGGGCGAGGATATTGCCCTTGCCCTTGATGTTGCGGCCAGCGAATTCTGTAAGGACGGTGTTTACTGTCTGAAGGGTGAGGACGCTGTATATTCATCAGAACAGATGATTGAATATTACCGTAACCTGATTGACCGTTATCCGATTATCTCTATAGAAGATGGCCTTGATGAAGATGACTGGAAGGGCTGGAAAGAGCTGAACGCTGCATTGGGGGATCGCGTGCAGCTGGTCGGAGATGACTTGTTTGTTACTAATCCGGAACGCTTAAAGCGTGGCATTGAACAAGATGCCGGTAACGCCATCCTGATCAAGGTAAACCAGATCGGTACATTAAGCGAAACATTGGAAGCCGTGGGCATGGCGCAAAGCGCTGAAATGGGCGTGGTCATGTCGCATCGTTCCGGTGAAACCGAGGATGTATTCATTGCCGATCTTGCGGTTGCAACCGGTTGCGGCCAGATTAAAACCGGATCCATGTCCCGTTCTGACCGTGTTGCCAAATATAATCAGCTTATCCGTATTGAAGAACAGCTGGGCCAAAGAGCGGAATATGCAGGCCGGAGCATTGTGAAATAAGGGCTTTTTCGAATATAGGCTGTTTTTGCTTTTCTAAATAGGGATGCTGTGGTAAAATTATTGATTATGAAAATCAAAAGCGTTTGAAATGTTAGAAAAGCTCAGGCAAATAATCTTCCAAGGGGCAAAGTCTGTAATCAACAGACTGCCGGGCAATGATCTTTGGGTGGTCTATGGCGGTAATTATAAACAAGGCGAGCAACCTGTTGGAAAAAGTAGCGGAGCTGCATTCCGGCTTTATCTTCATAATGGAGATGGTTATATAGGCATGCCGGCCCGTGCGGGCAATCAATCTGTGGCGCGAAAAATAAATAAAATGAAGCTGGGCCAGAGTTTTAAAATCGTCAGTGAACGATCCGACGGTGGGTTAGGCGCTATCCTTGATAAGATTGAAATTCACCAGGATTTTTCGACCCATGATCTAAAAAGCAATAAATTGCGATTTTGACAGCTATTATGAGTCTTTTATGCAACAGTTTGAGGGGCTTGACAAAAATTCTTTATTATTTGCTTGACCAGGCGAATCGGGTGTGATTCACTAGGATTATGAATGGTGTTCTCAACATAGCTGGATATTTGCAACGAACCTGGGCAGGGGTTTTATTCTTTACTCTGTTTATATGGTTTGCTTTTCACCTCGTTCAGGGGGATCGTGGATATTATGCATTAAAAAGCTATCAAAGTGAGTATGTTGAACAGGAAAAAGAATACACAGCTTTAAAAACACAACGCGAAGCACTTGAAACAAAAGTAAAGCACCTGCGGCCGGGCAGTATAGATTCCGATCTTCTGGATGAGCAAGTCCGGATTATGCTGAACCGCATGGGTGAACACGAATATATCCTGCCTTAAATTTTCATAGATCAATATTTGATTGGGTCGATATCCGCTAAGCGCGTCTTTTGGCTTTGCCGGTAATTTAAATGTCATTCCATTATTGATTTTTCGGTCTAATCTGTTTAACTATTATCGTTATCTTATTGACCTATGACAGGAGTTTGTTTTGGCCCAGGCAAAACGCAAAAACGAGTCAAAATCCAAAGCGGATATTACGACCCAGAATATCGCTAGTCCCGAAGAAATGCTGGGATTTTACAAAGACATGATGTTGATCCGCCGCTTTGAAGAAAAAGCAGGCCAGCTTTACGGTATGGGATTGATTGGCGGGTTTTGCCATCTTTACATCGGTCAGGAAGCTGTCGTTGTCGGCATTCAATCTGCCCTGCAGGAGCAGGATACCGTTATTACAGCATATCGCGATCATGGCCACATGCTGGCCACCGGTATGGATCCCAAAGGGGTGATGGCCGAGCTTACCGGTCGTGAGGGCGGCTACTCACGGGGCAAAGGCGGCTCTATGCATATGTTCAGCCGCGAAAAGGGCTTTTATGGCGGTCATGGTATTGTTGGCGCGACGACACCACTTGGTACCGGTCTGGCTTTTGCCCATAAATATCGTGAAGACAAGGGGATTACCACCTGTTATTACGGTGATGGCGCGGCCAATCAGGGACAGGTTTATGAGTCTTATAATATGGCTGCCTTGTGGAAACTGCCGGTTCTCTATGTGATTGAAAATAATAAATACGGTATGGGAACCAGTCAGAAACGCCATGCTGCAGGGGAGCTGTATAAACGCGGTGAAGCTTACGGTATACCGGGCGAACAAGTCGATGGTATGGATGTGATCAAGGTTCGTGAAGCTGCCTTGAAGGCCGCAGATTATGTCCGCGAAGGCAAGGGGCCTTATATTCTTGAGGTCGAAACCTATCGGTATCGGGGGCATTCCATGTCTGACCCTGCAAAATACCGCAGCAAGGAAGAGGTCAACGAATATAAAAATAAACATGATCCGATTGATACTTTACGGGATGTCATCCTTAACGGCGGCGATTATAGCGAAGATCAGATCAAGAAAATTGACAAAGATATCAAAGCTACTGTTAACGAGGCCGCTGAATTTGCCCAGCAAAGTCCGGAACCTGATCCTGCGGAGCTATGGACAGATATTCTGGTTGATACCAACGAGGAGGCACCGGTATGACTATAGAGATTCTAATGCCGGCGCTATCGCCTACGATGGAAGAAGGCACGATTGCCAAATGGCATAAAAACGAAGGCGACACAGTAGAATCCGGCGACATTATTGCCGAGATTGAAACCGACAAGGCGACAATGGAATTTGAAGCTGTTGATGAAGGTACCTTGGGCAAAATTCTGGTCGATGCCGGTGGTGATCCGGTTAAGGTTAATACCCCGATTGCTGTCTTGCTGGAAGAGGGTGAAAGCGCTGATGATGCCTCCAAGGCGCAAGAACGCGTAAAATCAGAAACATCAAAATCCGATACGGATGAAGCCACTGATAAGTCCGCTGATCAATCCTCTGCCAGTGATAAAACGCCTGCCAAACCCGTGCAGGATATCAAGGATGTAGATGAAGCGCCGTTTTTCAAAGACACCGTCAGCCTGACAGTACGTGAAGCTTTACGTGATGCTATGGCCGAAGAGATGCGGACAACACCGGAAGTCTTCGTTATGGGTGAAGAGGTTGCGGAATATCAGGGGGCTTATAAAGTCACCCAGAATTTACTGGAAGAGTTTGGTGATAAACGGGTGATTGATACCCCGATTACAGAAATGGGCTTTGCCGGTCTTGGTACTGGTGCAGCCTATGCCGGATTAAAGCCGGTTATAGAATTTATGACCTTTAACTTTGCCATGCAAGCCATTGATCATATTGTGAATTCCGCTGCAAAAACCCTGTATATGGCCGGTGGTCAGTTGGGGTGCCCGATTGTTTTCCGTGGCCCGAACGGGGCTGCCAGCCGTGTCGGCGCGCAGCATTCACAATGTTATGCCAGCTGGTATTCACATGTGCCGGGTCTGAAAGTCGTGGCACCGTGGTCAGCTGCGGATGCCAAGGGTCTTTTGAAAGCGGCGATCCGTGATCCTAATCCGGTGGTCTTCCTTGAAAATGAAATGCTCTATGGCCAGAGCTTTGACGTTCCGGTTTCCGAAGATTACGTCCTGCCGATCGGCAAGGCTAAAATTGAACGCGAAGGGGACGATGTCACCATCGTTGCGTTCTCGATCATGGTCGGTAAAGCATTGGAGGCAGCAGAAGAGCTGGCCGAACAGGGGATCAGTGCCGAGGTTATTAATCTTCGCACACTCCGCCCGCTGGATACCGAGACAATTGTTAACTCTGTTAAAAAGACCAACCGGCTGGTCACCTGTGAAGAAGGCTGGCCGCTTGCCGGTATGGGCGCTGAATTCGCTGCCCTGATGATGGAACAGGCCTTTGACTATCTGGATGCTCCGGTTGTTCGGGTGCATGGCGCTGATGTGCCTATGCCTTATGCTGCTAACCTTGAAAAACTGGCATTACCGCAGCCTGCCAATATTACTGATGCCGCAAAGAAGGTGTGTTATGCCGATTAATATCCTGATGCCCGCCCTGTCGCCAACTATGGAAGAAGGCACGCTGACCCGATGGCATAAATCCGAAGGTGATGAAGTCGAGGCGGGTGATGTGATCGCTGAAATAGAAACCGATAAGGCTACGATGGAATTCGAGGCGGTCGATGAAGGCACGATCGGCAAAATCCTGATTTCCGAAGGCACCGGTAATGTTAAGGTCAATACCCCGATCGCCGTTTTACTGGAAGAGGGCGAAAACGCCGATGATATTGATATGTCCGAAACAGCCAATGAAAATACGTCTACAGCGCAAGATGATCCTGCACCCAAAGAGGAACAGGAAGCCGTAAGCACAGAAGACAAGTCAAAACCCAGCAGCTCTGCCGCGTCAGATGCACAGCCGCAAAAAGAGCAATCACAGAAAGCTCAATCACAGACGGATAAGGGTACACGTATATTTGCAAGCCCGCTTGCCAAACGACTGGCAAAAGATGCCGGGCTTGATCTTGCAAAAATAGAAGGATCAGGACCGCGTGGCCGGATTGTCAAAGCTGATATCGAAGCAATAAAATCCGGTTCAGGGCAAAAGAAACTGGCAGATGCCGCACCTGCATCAGCAGCCGGATCATCAATATCATCTGCAACAGGGCCGGATGCCAAAAAGCTTGCCGATATGCTTGATATCCCGTATCGGGCAGAGGCGAATAGCGGCATGCGTAAAACAATTGCCAAACGCCTTGTGGAATCCAAGCAAACTGTACCGCATTATTATCTGTCGGTTGAATGTAAGCTTGATGCACTGATGGCGCTGCGTAAGCAGATAAATGATCAGGCGGATGGTGCATATAAAATTTCGGTCAATGATTTCATTATCAAGGCGACCGGCCTTGCGTTGAAGGCCGTGCCGGATGCCAATACAAGCTGGACAGATGCAGAAACACTGTATTACGAGCGTGCGGATGTTTCGGTTGCCGTCGCGACAGAAGCGGGGCTGATTACGCCTATTATTAAAGAGGTGGAAAACAAAACCCTTAGCCAGATCTCGATAGAGATGAAAGATCTTGCCGGACGCGCCCGTGAGGGCAAATTAAAGCCTGAAGAATATCAGGGCGGCACATGTTCTGTTTCTAACCTTGGTATGTTTGGCATTAAATCCTTCAGTGCAATTATAAATCCGCCGCAATCGGCAATTATTGCGGTTGGCGCCGGTGAAACACGGCCAGCATTTGATGATGACGGTAATGTTATACCGGTGACCTTCATGACGGCGACGGGATCTTTTGATCATCGCAGCATTGATGGTGCTGTTGGGGCGCAATTCCTGGCCGCCTTTAAAGGCTATCTGGAAAATCCATTTACAATGCTTGTATAAAAAAAGGAAATATTGATGTCCGGATGTATGAAATGCAAACGCCGTGAATTAACCCAATTGGCAAACGAAGTTTTTAAGGATGCCAGGCGGGCCAAACAATGGCTGAACAGTACGGATAATCTGAAACTACAGGGTGAAAAGCCAATTGATTTGATCAAAAACGGTAACGTGAACTCTGAAACTGTTACCAAAGAGCTGTATATGGCAGCAGCAAGTGATCCGGCGCAGTTTGACCGCGAAAGCTATGATGCGCGTGTCCAACGGGTTGAGAAAACAGTCTCTCTGGTCTTTTCTTTTAACGAGGCTGATGCCAAGGCATGGATGGATTATAAAAAACATCCCGCGCTATCTGGCGAAACGCCAAAAGAAGCTCTTAAAGACAAGAAAACGGCCCGCGCATTAGAAAATGCGCTGATCCGTATTCGCTATGGCATGTATACCTGAAAATTCTTAGCAAAGGTTTGATTTATGTCCGATAAGAAATTTGATGTCATCGTAATTGGCGGCGGTCCGGGTGGTTATGTGGCGGCGATCCGCGCGGCGCAACTGGGTCTGAAGGCTGCCGTTATCGAACGCGAGCATCTGGGCGGCATATGTTTGAACTGGGGCTGTATTCCGACCAAAGCGCTTCTGCGTTCGGCCGAGGTATATCATCTGATGAAAAATGCCGACCAGTTTGGTTTGATGGCGGATAATATCAAATTTGATTTCAAGAAAGTCATCAAACGATCCCGCACTGTTTCAAAACAGTTATCAAGCGGTATCGGGCATTTGATGAAAAAAAACAAAGTGGCGGTTTTTGACAATCACGGCAAACTTGCCGGTAAAGGCAAAGTTGATCTGTTCACAGATGGAAAAGCTGTCGATACGCTGTCAGCAAAACACATTATTCTGGCCACCGGTGCCCGCGCCCGTCAGTTGCCGGGGATGGAGCCTGATAATAAGCTGATCTGGTCTTATAAAGAGGCTATGGTTCCCGAAGAAATGCCTAAAAAACTGTTGGTTGTCGGCTCTGGCGCGATCGGGATTGAATTTGCCAGTTTTTATAACACGATGGGGGCAGAGGTCACGGTTGTTGAAATTGCTGACCGCATTATGCCGGCCGAGGATGAAGAAATCGCCAAGCTTGCCCATAAGCAGTTTGAAAAGCAGGGGATGAAGATTATTACTTCGGCCAAGCTTGGGGCATTCAATAAAACGGCGAATACTGTTTCTGTTGAAATCGGGGCAGGGGATAAGAAACAAAAATATGATTTTGACCGTGTGATCATGGCCGTTGGTATTGTGCCCAATACCGAAGATATCGGCCTTGACGGAACAAAGGTTAAAACAGATCGCGGCCATATCATTACCGATGAATATTGCGCGACGGACGAACCGGGCGTTTATGCGATCGGGGATATCACCGGCGCGCCATGGCTTGCGCACAAAGCCAGCCATGAAGGTGTGATCTGTGTCGAGAAACTGGCCGGAAAATCCGGTGTTCATCCGATGAAGAAAACCAATATTCCGGGGTGTACCTATTGCCATCCTCAGGTCGCCAGTGTCGGCCTGACCGAAGCTGCGGCGAAAGAGCAAGGATATAAACTTAAGATTGGCCGCTTTCCTTTTATCGGTAATGGTAAGGCTATTGCGCTTGGTGAGCCCGAAGGTCTTGTCAAAACCATATTCGATGATAAGACCGGTGAACTTCTGGGGGCCCATATGGTCGGAGCCGAAGTTACAGAATTGATTCAGGGTTTTTGTGTCGGAAAAACACTGGAAACAACAGAAGAAGAGCTGATGCATACAGTCTTTCCGCATCCGACCTTGTCAGAAATGATGCATGAATCCGTTCTGGATGCCTATGGTAAAGCCCTGCATTTCTAAAAATACAATATTGACATAATCTGTTTTTGGCGGTAATGTTTGCTCAATAATAACAATTTTATTTAGAGAGGGCGATATGCCGGAATTTGACACTGAATTTGATGAAAGAAGCTATTCTCACAAAAGACGCCAACAGATAAAAAGAGCGGACAGAGCCGAGCAGTTTAATAGCCAAAGCCCCGATACAGCGGCGGCGAAATCAAAGCTAAAGGTTGCTCGCAATAAAGCAGCAGAAAAACTAAAGCAAGCTCGCATTGAAGCCGAGAAACTGGAACAGGAAATCAGTCAGATTGATGATGCGCTTGAAGCTTTGGATAAGAAACCGTCTAAAAAACAGACCAAGCCATCATCCCGTCCTAAAGGCGGCTTATGGGCGTAACGCACGACCTGAATTAATTTTATGAATAAAAGGGATTATAACGTGGCTACTGACTCTCAAACATCTGGTGCAACTGTTAAACCTTTTAGTATTGTCGTAACGGAGAAAGTCCGGAACGGGATCTCCAAGCAAGTTAGCGATGTCATTAAAGCTATGAAGAATAGCGATAAAAGCGATGTTGAAGTTTTTTTGCTGGACGGGCAATTAAATGCGTATGACATACAATACGATATGGCCAAAACAATTAGCAAGGCAGCAACAGACCAGCCGGTACAGGTTATCTTCCTAAGCTGTAAAGACCCGAATGCTTTGATGGTCATGGATCATGCGCCATTGTTTAAGGGGCTGGATCATGATGGTAAATACCCGTTAAAGATCGCAACGACAGCCTCGGTAAATTTAGGAGAGCTGACGGATTTTGAAAAACAGTATGGCATTAGTCTGTTTTCAATGGTCTGTACCGACCTGGGTATTATCAGCCGGAGGTTACTGGCAAATGATAGAGATTCAGTATGTCAGGATCCCGCACAAACACAGCAGATGCAGGAAGCTAAAGCTCGGCCTCCACGCCCTTTGCATGAAGTCTTTACTGAAACCGAGCAATTACAGCGCAAGGCCACTGACGCGCTTAATCGTATTGAGCAGATAAGGTCAACTGAATTTTTTCAAGAACCTTCACAAAAAAAACAGGCTCCACCGCGGATGCGCTTGAAACGGCGCAAGCCTTCTTAATATTTCATATAAAGGATATATAATGTTTAAACTGATTGAAAAATTCAATCAAATAGCCCGTAATTTAAAACAGGCGCCTGTCTTGCGCAAAGCAAAACAGATAAGCATAGAAGATATTAGAAAACTGCGTGATGAAATAGAGAGCCGCGTTAATGTCTATATATCCCGCAATGATGATATAGATAGACAGATACGTAAATTGGAAAGGCAGCGTAGTTTAAATAACAAAGCGATCCAGATTGGTAACGAGGCAATTAAAAAGTTTGATGACGGCGTGAAATCCTTGACCAAGCCTAAGGCAAAGCCGAGCCGACCAAAGAAATAAAATTAAACTATTTTCTAAGCCGGGGCATTAAGCCCTCTCTGTTGTTTTATACAGCGACCGCAGGCTCTGTCAGCGATAGTGTTGCTTGATTATCTTTGGCTGTCAGACTGGCTGTGCTACCAATTGGAATGGTATGTAAAAGGTCAAGATGGCCAAAAGGCGCCCTGCTGACGACCGGGATATTAAGCCCCTCAGTATGTTCCAGCGCCAGATCCTCCAGCGTATGGCCAAAGCCGATGCCGGCAGGGTTTGTTTTATCAGAACATTCGGAAAAACCGCCAATGAGTACCCCGGCACAATTGTCAAGCCCACCAACACGGCGCGCATAAAGCAGCATACGATCAATGTTCCACAGGCTTTCTTTCTCATCCTCAAAAAACAGAATTTTCCCCTTAAGATCGGGGGCATATCCCGTCCCCCAAAGATTTGAGAGCAGACAAAGATTACCGCCATAAAGAACACCATTTGCGGTGCCCTCCCGCAGGATTTTGGCCTTATCCATCGGATAGCTGTATAAATCGCCTTTGCTTATGGCCTGAAAGCTGTCCCAGACATGCTGTGGGGGTGATTTTGAATATTTACTGATATCCCCGCCGTGAAGGCAGACTAATCCTGTGCGGGTATAGATAGCCGACAGTAGGGCGGTAGCATCGCTATAGCCGACAATGATTTTTGGATTTTGGCGAATAAGATCGTAATCAAGGTGATCCAGAATATGTAATGCCCGGTCACCACCTGCGGTCAGGATGATGGCTTTGACCTTAGGGTCTTCAAACGCATCACAAAGCGCGGCTGCGCGTTTTTTGGCAGTGCCAGCTTGCTGGTGATCGCGTTTTGATGTTTGAGGGTGGACATAGAAGGAAAATCCCGCATCTTCAATCATAGGGCGGACAGATTCAATGGCCTCGTTTGAAATCCAGTTCGAGGTTGCAACGGTGGCTATGCTATCGCCGGGTTTCAGAGGCTGTGATTTGATCGACATCAAATTATAATAGTTGCTTTGTGCTAATAATGTAAATTATAAATCATTCGATTTTGGTGGAAACCCGTGTTACAAAGAATAAATACATGTATATAAACGGCAGGTACAAACGGAGGATATCGCGTGACGGAACCCGTAACTGATAAAAAGCAACGCCATCCTGAAAAGGCGCATCGTCCGGATAATCCGATACAGCGGAAACCTGACTGGATCCGCGTTAAGGCGCCCAATTCGGAAATGTATCATGAAACCCGCAAAATGATGCGTAATCTGAACCTGACAACAGTCTGCGAAGAGGCGGCGTGCCCGAATATCGGTGAATGCTGGACCAAGCAGCATGCGACCTTCATGATTATGGGCGAAACCTGCACACGGGCCTGTTCGTTTTGTAATATCACGACAGGCCGCCCTGATGATCTTGATGCGATGGAGCCAACCCGTGTTGCCGTGGCTGTTCAGAAAATCGGATTTCGCCATGTTGTTGTGACATCGGTTGATCGGGATGATTTACCGGATGGCGGTGCGGAGCATTTTGTCAAAACAATTAATGAAATCCGTCGCTTGTCTCCCGACACGACGATTGAGATTTTAACCCCTGATTTCAAGGGGAAATCTGGATCTGTTAAAGTCGTGGCTGACGCAGGGCCTGATGTATTCAATCATAATCTGGAAACGGTACCACGGTTGTATCCCACAATCCGGCCGGGCTCACGGTATTTTACATCCTTAAGCTTGCTCGATGATGTTAAAAAAGTCGATCCGACGATTTTTACCAAATCCGGTATTATGGTCGGGCTTGGCGAAAGCCGTGAAGAAGTCATGCAGGTTATGGATGATCTAAGGGCTGCTGATGTTGATTTCCTGACCATTGGCCAGTATCTGCAACCAACCAGAAAACATGCCAAGCTTGAAAAATTTGTTACCCCTGAAGAATTCAAAACCTATGAAAAGATAGCCCGTGCCAAGGGATTTTTGATGGTTTCAAGCTCACCCTTGACCCGGTCGTCGTATCATGCGGATGAAGATTTTGAAAAACTTCGTGCAGCACGGGAAGCAAAACTCGCCGGCGCAGTTGCGGAGTAATTATGCTGGAACATCATGAACGCCGGATTCTGCCTTATACGGCAGAGCAGTTGTTTGATCTTGTTATAGATATTGAACGTTATCCCGATTTTATACCCTGGATACGGGGCATGAGGGTTCATGAGAAAAATGATCATATAATTACGGCCGATCTAGCGGTCGGTTATAAAATGTATGCCGAGCGTTTTACGTCGAAAGTCAAATTTACAAGACCTCATGAAATCCATGTCGAGTATGTAAAAGGGCCGTTACAGCAATTATCGAATGCCTGGTCTTTTATGGATTTGCCCGACGGGGGCTGTGAAGTTGATTTCTACGTACAATTTTCATTCAAGTCACGGATCATGCAGTCGATCGCCAACCAGTTCTTTGACAAGGCGTTAAGCCGGATGATCGATGTCTTTGAAAAAGAAGCCAAAACTCGTTATGGCGGGCAAGACTAATTTACGATTTCTGTGGCTGTTATGCCGATAATATATCATTCAACATGGTCAAGGCCGTTTCAACCGCACCCAGACGGACAGCGTCCCGATCGCCTTCAAAAGCATATTGACCGGTATGTATATTGATTTCTTCGCCATCAAGAACGCCGATGCCAAACCACACGGTACCGACAGGCTTGTCTTTGCTGCCGCCATCGGGACCGGCAATGCCGGTAATGGCAACGCTGACATGGGCATCTGAATATTCTAGCGCCCCGACAGCCATATAGGCGGCAGTTTCTTCGCTGACAGCGCCATGTTCTTTCAGAGTTTCTGTATCAACGCCTAAAAGATTTGTTTTGGCGGCATTGGAATAGGTAACAAAACCGCATTCAACGACATCTGAAGATCCGGCAATTTGCGTCAGTACGCCGGTTACAAGCCCCCCTGTGCAGGATTCTGCGGTGGCAATTTTTTTGCCGGCTTTGCGGTAGGTTTCCAGTGTTTCGGTTGCCAGCTTAACGATATGGTCAGGGAACATTATAAAACTCCTATTAGGGGAAGGGCAAAAACGGCAGTGCCGAAGAAGGCAAGAACACCGGCCAGAACATCATCAATCATAACGCCTAGACCGCCCGATACATGGCGGTCAAGCAGTGAAATGGGCCATGGTTTCCAGATATCAAAAAGACGAAACAGTACAAAGGCTACCGCCCAAAGCCAGAGATTGGTTGCCGCAGGTATGGCGGCAATCCAGATACCGACGACCTCATCAATGACGATCGTGCTGTTATCGTGGGAATCTGCCTTGCTATCATAGATGTTTGATACCAAAACACCGACACCAAACAGCACAACGATACCGATCAGTAATGCCGGAATGCCATACAGCGCCTGAAGACCGATACCAAAAGGTATGGCGGCAAGGCTGCCCATTGTACCGGGCCCGGGGCGCAAAAGCCCTGAACCAAACCATGTTGCAAGCAGCATGGTCGGATCGGTAAGGCGGCAGCCTTCGGGCAGGGCGGTGATCCGGGGTTTTAGTTTACCGGCAAGTTTTTTCATGACGTTTATAGCCTTTACATTTTAAATCGAAATTGTGGCAACGGCGTAGACGGAAATGCCTTCCTTACGACCAGTAAAGCCAAGACCTTCTGTTGTCGTGGCTTTGACGTTGATTCTATTTTCGGTTATTTGCAGGATTTCTGCAAGGCGGGTGCGCATATTATTTTTATGGGGTCCGATTTTGGGTTGTTCACAAACAATCGTGATATCGACATGCTCCAATTGTCCGTCGCGTTCAGCCAATGACTGCAGGGCAAAATTGACAAAAACACTACTATCACGGTCTTTCCATTGATCGTCCGATGGTGGAAAATGCTCGCCAATATCTCCCATGCAAAGCGCGCCTAGCAAAGCATCTGTCAAGGCATGCAGGGCGACGTCAGCATCGGAGTGGCCTTTTAACCTTTGGCTAAAGGGGATATCAACACCGCACAGGCGCAGATATGTCTCTCCATCCGGTGTATCAAAACGGTGAACGTCATAGCCAAAGCCGGTGCGGGGTATTTTCATCTGGACTATCCTTTTGTTGTGCCTGGAGGGAAGCTGCGATGAGCAAGTCTTCCGGTCTGGTAATTTTAATATTACGGTTGTCCCCTGCGATGCACTGAACCTTTATGCCTGCCTGTTCAAACAGACAGCTTTCTTCAGTCAGTTCGGGATCGGTGTTGTTCCCGATCAACTCTATAAGCTTGCTATAGGAAAATCCGGTCGGAGTTTGCACAGCGCGCAGGTCATTTCGATCAAGCGTTGTTACGGTTTGCTTATGACGGACTGTTTTTATGGTATCGGTTATTTCAGTGACCGGAATCACGGCAGACGCGCTTTGTAAGGCGGTGCAGATATCTGTAATCAAGGTGGCTGTGACCAAAGGACGGGCGCCATCATGGATCAATACTGATTTTGGCGGCGCATCACCCAGCGCCTTTAATCCGTTCAGGACACTTTGACTGCGGGTGTCTGCACCCGTGACGATGGTTAGTTCGGCCATTTCGACAGCTGAAAAAAGATTGGTGATATAGTTTTGATGGTCTTTATGAATGACCAGTATGACCCGTCCAATAAGCGGGTGAGCCTGAAAGGCCTGAACGCTATGCCTGATAACCGCCATACCGTTTAGTTGGTAATATTGTTTAGGAATGGTACCGCCAAAACGGTTGCCATTTCCAGCGGCGACAATAATAGCATCATATAAAGTTCCTGATCGCGACATGGCATTATTGTGCGGGAAATCGGGAGGCTGTCAATTGTTGTTTTTGCCTAAAAATTGTGCAATAGTGGCGCTGCACAAAAAACAGGCAAATAAATGACCGCACAGCCAGAACAGCGAGCGCCAGCTTGCACGGAGATTACCTTTGAGGATATTGCAACGGCGGTGATTATCTTTGATGCTCATCAAAAGCCTGTTTACGCCAATATGGCGGCGCAGACTATTTTGCAGCTGGGTCAAAAGACGATTTATACAGAATATCAGAACAGTCATCATGCTGTTCTCTGTGCGTTGAAACAAGCCGTTGAGAATGCGGCCTTCCGTCAGGTTAAAACAGTGTATGATCGTTTTGAAACCGGCCAGCACTATTTTGATTATACGCTAACCCGTTTAGAGGACGGTCGGATCATTTGTGAATTCCAGCGTATTACAGAGAGCGGCGCAACCAAGGCAGCATCACTTGAATGGACCGCGCATATGCTGGGTCATGAATTACGGACACCGATTGCCGGTATCAAGGGTGTTGCCCAGCTGCTGGCTTTGACGCAACAGACGGATAAAGATAAAGACCTTTTGACAATGCTTCATCATGAAGTCGAACGTATTGAAAACCTGTCACGAAGCTTTGATATCTTTTCCGGCGTTCAGCCGATGACGCCCACGCCTTTGAATATTCATGAATTGCTGGATCAGGCGGCCGTTCATATTCCGGAAGGGGTAGAAATTATCCGCAATTATGATCCATCCCTGCCGATGCTGGCGGGAGAAAAATCGCTTTTACAAATGATGTTTCTGAATTTGATCAAGAATGCGACAGAAGTGCTGGCAGATACCTCCGAACCGCAAATCCGGCTTGTGACGGGGTATGATGCCGATTTCAGGCAAGAAGCAGTGCGTTATCCCTATAAAATAGAGATATGCGATAACGGGCCGGGCATTTCAGCAGCGCATCTGGACAAGATATTCCAACCCTTTTTTACGACCCGGACCAAGGGGCAGGGGATCGGACTTGCACTGGTACGGCAAATAGCCGAGGCCCATAGCGGGGTCGTGCGCGTGTTTTCAGAACCGGGGTGTACACGGTTTATTCTTAACTTTAAGATAAATGGATAAGTATCTATGAATAAAAGAATTTTAGTGGCTGATGATGACGATACGCTTCGCGCTGTTCTGGCCCAGTCCTTAGAGCATGCAGGGTATGGTGTTACGATTACAGCAGATGGGGCAGAGGCGTTGGAAGCTGTTAAAACAGGTGTATTTGATGCGGCTGTGCTTGATATCATGATGCCTTATTTATCAGGGCTCGAGGTTTTGGCAAAGATCCGGCGTTATGCCGCAGATCTGCCGGTAATTCTGGTTAGTGCCAATGCCACCTTTACCACAGCGATTAAGGCAAAACAGGCGGGTGCATTCGATTATCTGCCAAAGCCGTTTGATTTGACGGTGTTGAATGAAACGGTTGACCGCGCTTGTGAGCAGGCAACATCACAGATAAATACGCCGCCAGAAAACGCCGTTGTTAAAGATGGTGTCGAGCTTTTGGGCAAATCTCCGGCAATGCAGGTTGTGTTCCGGACGATCTCGCGCCTGACCCAGTCTGGCTTGTCCGTGCTGATTACAGGTGAGTCCGGTACGGGCAAAGAAGTTGTGGCCCGTATGGTTCATGAGCATTCAAAGTACAAAAACAAGCCTTTTATCGCAATCAATATGGCCGCCATTCCATCCAATCTGATTGAAAGCGAGCTATTCGGCCATGAAAAAGGCGCCTTTACCGGCGCGGATCGGCGGAAAACGGGGCGGTTTAAACAAGCAGCCGGCGGGACTTTGTTCTTTGATGAAATCGGTGATATGCCGCTTGAGGCGCAGACCAGATTGCTCCGCGTTTTGCAGGAGGAAGAATTCTCGCCTTTGGGCAGTGAAAGAGTTTTGAAAAGCGATGTGCGGATTATTTGCGCGACACACCGTAACCTGAAACAGATGGTCGCCGATGGGAAATTCCGTGAAGACCTGTATTACCGGCTAAACGTTATCCCGGTCATGGTTCCACCGCTTCGCAACCGTCGTGAGGATATCCCTGATCTGGCGCAGCATTTCCTGAAAGAGCTAAATACACATCTTGGCTTTTCCAAGGCAGCAATAAAGGCTCTGCAGGACTATAACTGGCCCGGTAATATACGTGAATTGAAAAATCTGGTGGCGCGATTATCAGTCTTATCCCCTGATAATGTAATCAATGCGGAAATTATCGGTCAGGAATTGACCGGTAGTACAACATCAGCTGTGCAGCAGGCTGATAATACCGATTTTGCAGCGGATATTGCCAGTAAACTGGAAGAATATTTTGATGATTTGCATCAAAACGCCCAACCCGGGACTTTGTATCCCGAGGTAATCAGTAATGTAGAACGGCCATTGATCGAACTGACCTTGAAAGCAACAAATGGTAATCAAATACAGGCGGCCCGCATTCTGGGCTTGAACCGGAATACATTGAGGTCCAAAATACGGGCGCTTGATCTTAACGTTGTTAGAAAGTAGCAGAATGCCGGAGATGAAATCCATAGGCCCGTCAGGCCATGCCGAAAGTTGGCCCCATAGGGTGATCAGCCGGATTCTGGCTATCTGGCCGTCACGTGCGGCTGTATTGTTTATCATGGCGGCGTCTGTTCTATCGGGTATTGCAACCTATGCCGTTATGACCCGCACGCCTGAAGCCACCGATACAGTGTTCTGGCTGATTAATCTGGATCTGGGCCTGTTTCTTATTCTGGCCGCGCTGATCGCGGGGCAAATCACCCGTTTATGGGCAGAGCGTAAAAAGGGGCTGGCCGGATCGCAGTTGCATGTCCGGTTGGTGTTTATCTTTGGCCTGTTGGCAGCAGCGCCAGCCATTTTGATGACATTGTTTTCCGCGGCATTCTTTTATTTTGGTGTTCAGGCCTGGTTTAGCGACCGTGTATCGACAGCTGTGCAGGAATCTTTGGTCGTGGCCGAAGCCTACCTTAATGAACATCAGCAGGTTATGCGGGCTGATGTATTGGCAATGGCCAATGACCTTGATCGCGAAGTTGCTTTTCTTGTTGATAATCCTGAAGCAATGAATAGCTTTATTCAAACCCAGTCACAATTGCGTAACCTGTCCGAAGTTCTGGTTTTTACGTCTTCAGGTCGGGTGTTGTCGCGGTCACGGCTGGCTTTTACGCTGGAATTTGATCCGATCCCCAAAGAATATATGGAACGGGCACGCGATGGTGAAGTTGTGCTTTTGATCAGCGATCAGACGCAGGCGCAGGATCGGGTGAGGGCGCTTGTTAAGCTTGATCAATATGTGGATACGTTTCTTCTGGTCGGGCGTCTGGTGGATTCCAAAGTCATCAATCACCTTGCCCATGCCCGTGATGCGGTTGCCGGTTATACAGAACTGGAGGGGCGGCGATCATCGTTCCAGCTGTCAATTACCTTTATGTTTATCGCGGTGGCGCTGCTTTTACTGTTGGTCGCCGTCTGGTTCGGTCTTGTTTTTGCGGGGCAGCTGGCACGGCCTATTTCACAATTGATTACGGCAGCGGAGCGTGTGCGTTCCGGCGATCTTGGTGCACGTGTTGATTATACCGATCAGGATGATGAACTGGGCCAGCTTGGCCGGTCTTTTAACAGGATGACATCACAGCTTGCCAGTCAACGTGAAGAATTGATGCAGGCCAACCGCCTGATTGATGAACGGCGCCGCTTTATGGAGGCTGTGCTGGCAAGTACCTCGTCGGGGATTGTCGGTCTGGATGCTGATCGTAAGGTTAAGCTTGCCAATCCAGCGGCGGCAGAATTATTCGGTCTTGCGGTTGATGATCTGGTTGGCCAAAAAATTGATACGGTTTTCCCCGAGGTCGTGGAAATTTTGAATAAAGCCAAGTCAAAATCGAATGGCAAGGCCCGCACCCATGAACTGGAATACCAGTCGGCGGAAGGCGGCAAGTATATATTCTCGCTCAGGATTACGGCGGAGGATGGCGATAAAGCAAATGGGCAGGTGCTGACATTTGATGATGTGACACCACTGGTCGCAGCCCAGCGCAAAGCGGCATGGTCGGATGTAGCCCGCAGGATCGCTCATGAGATTAAAAACCCGTTGACGCCGATCCAGCTTTCTGCCGAGCGGCTAAACAGGAAATACTTACCGCAGATCGAGGATGATCCGGAAAGTTTTACAAAATGTACGGAAACCATTATCCGCCAAGTGAACCAGATTGGCCGCATGGTCAACGAATTTTCAGATTTTGCCCGCTTGCCGGAAGCGATGAAAGCCCAGCAGAATGTGGTTCAGATCGGTCAGGAAGCCGTTATTTTGCAAAAACAGGCCTATCCGAATATTATATTTGATTTTAAACCTTCGGATAAGAAGATAATGGCCCAGTGTGACGCCGGTCAGATATCACAGGTGCTGACCAATCTGTTGCAAAATGCTGTTGATGCGATCAGCGAAAATCAGGAAAAAGGCAAAATAAGCCTTCACATTGAACAGGAAAACAACGATATCGTTATGGTGATCGAGGATAATGGACCAGGCTTGCCGCAGGACGCCTTGGCCCATTTAACGGAGCCTTATGTATCGACCCGTAAAAAAGGCACGGGTCTGGGGCTTGCCATTGTCAAAAAGATCCTTGATGACCATAATGGAAGCATTGATCTGGAAAATGTATCCAAGGGGCATGGGGCCCGTATAACCATTCGGTTCGAGAAATAAGATATGAGTGTAGAAACACCAACAGATATACTGATTGTTGATGACGAAGATGATATCCGCATGCTGATTGAAGGCTTGCTGGAGGACGAAGGCTATAAAACGCGTGAGGCGGCCAATTCCGATCAGGCACTGGCAGCGATCAAGCATAAAAGGCCGGATCTGGTTGTTCAGGATATCTGGCTTGAGGGCAGCACACTTGACGGATTGCAGATATTGGAAAAAATCCGTGAAATTGATTCTGATCTGCCGGTCATTATGATCAGTGGCCATGGCACGATTGAAATGGCTGTCTCCGCGCTACATAACGGCGCTTACGATTTTATCGAGAAACCGTTTAAAACTGACCGTCTGTTGATGCTGGTTAAACGGGCGCTGGAATCGGTGTCTTTACGGCGCGAGAATAAACGCCTGCGCCAAAGACAATCAGGTATGGCTGATCTGAAACTTAATGGCCAGTCACCTAAAATCAAGCAAATCCAGCAAACCATTGAACGGGTCGGGCCAACTGAAAGCCGGGTTTTGATTACAGGCGCGCCTGGTACAGGTAAAGAAGTCGCCGCCCGGTTGATCCATAACCAGTCACCACGGGCAGAAAACCCCTTTGTCATTCTAAACTGCGCTTTGATGACTCCGGATCGTATGGATGAAGAGCTATTCGGTATTGAGGAAAACGGTATTGTTCGTAAGCATGGATTGCTTGAACAAGCGGATGAGGGGACTTTGTTTCTGGATGAAGTTTCGGATATGCCGTTAGAGACACAAGCCAAAATACTTCACGTTCTGATAGATCAAAGCTTTACAAGGATCGGCGGTAATAGCCGTGTTGATGTCGATGCCCGTATCATCGCCGCAACAAACCAAAACCTGCAGAGTAGAATTACCGAAGGCAAATTTCGTGAAGACCTGTATTACCGTTTAAATGTTGTACCGTTACAAATGCCACGGTTAAGTGAACGGCGCGATGATATTCCCGAACTGATTGATTATTTCGTAACGCGTATTGCACATGAAAACGGCGTTCGTCCGCTCCGTTTTTCGCAGGAGGCGGTTATCTTTCTGCAAGGCTATAGCTGGCAGGGTAATATTAGGCAGCTCCGCAATGTGGTGGAATGGTCGCTGATTGTGAATGCAGGAGATGATGAGTCCGGCGAAATGAGCGTTGAAATGTTGCCCCCAGAAATTCGGGGTGCCAAGAGCGCTGAAAATGGTCCGGCGGCGCAGGCTTACGCCGAACTGATGACCAGATCTTTGCGCGATGCGCGGCATATGTTTGAACGCGAATACCTAAAAACGCAGATTGACCGCTTTAACGGAAATATTTCACGTACCGCAAAATTCGTTGGTATGGAACGTTCGGCCCTGCACCGGAAAATAAAAATGCTGGGCTTGGTAGAAGAGAATGAGGTAGAGTTAAATGGATGAATTGAACCTGATATGTTTAAGGAAAGATTGAAATGAAAGTTATCGTATGTGGGGCCGGACAGGTCGGCGCCAATATTGCGGCATATTTATCCCAGGAAGATAACGAAGTTACCGTTATTGATATCAATCAGCAATTGATCGCTGAAATTAATGATCATTTGAATGTCAGTGGTATCGTCGGTAATGCTTCGCATCCGAATGTTCTGGAACAGGCTGGCGCAGATGATGCCGAGATGATTATTGCGGCAACCCATACCGATGAAATAAACATGGTGGCCTGTCAGGTTGCGCACAGTATTTTTCATACGCCAAAAAAAATAGCTCGCGTGCGTCAGCAAGTCTATCTTGATCCCGCCTGGAGCACGCTATTCAGCCGTGATCACATGCCGATTGATCTTGTTATCTCTCCCGAAGTGGAAGTGGCGCAGGCGATTATGCGACGCTTAAATACGGCCGGTGTCTTTAACCTCAATATATTTGGTGGTGGCAAGATAAGCCTTGCCAGTGTCGTTTGTGCACGGGATTGCCCGATACTGAATACCCCTCTAAAGCATCTAACCCCGCTTTTCCCTAATTTGCTGATCGAGGTGGTTTCTATTCTGCGCGGTGATGAGAAAATTATTCCTACAGATGATGAAGTCATCCTTCCCGGTGATGAGGTTTATTTTGTTTGTGCAACAGACCACCTAAAACGCTGTCTAGAAGCGTTCGGTAAAAAAAGCCCCTCTGCACGGCGGGCAATTATTATCGGTGGTGGTAATATCGGCCTATTGCTGGCAAAGCAGATCGAAGAACACCATCCCGATATTGATGTGCGCCTTATTGAAAAAAACCTTCAACGTGCACATTTTGTATCGCAAATGCTGTCCAAGACACTTGTTCTGCATGGGGATGGTCTAAGCCGCCAGATTATGGAAGAAGCAAATTCCGAATCGACCGAGGTTGTTATTTCGGTTATGGACAATGATGAAGCCAATATTCTGTCATCATTGATGGCCAAACAGTATGGCAGTGAGCGTTCGATCACACTGATTAATAATACAGGTTATGTACCCTTGATTGCGGCGATGGGAATCGATGCGATTGTTAGTCCCCGTTCCATTACCGTGTCGTCCATTTTACAGCACGTACGTAAGGGCCGGATTATTGCGGCGCATAGTTTGCGGGATGGGTATGCCGAGGTGATGGAGATCGAAGCCCTTGAAACTTCTAGCATTATTAATATTCCGTTTAAAGATTTAAAGCGTCCCAAGAACACAATTATCGGCGCAATCTTAAGGGGTGATGAGGTCTTGATTCCTAAACCGGAGACTGTTATAAGACCTAATGACAGGGTGATTGTTCTGGCGGATCATACAAGAGTACGAGAAGTTGAAATGATGTTTGCGGTCAGACCGGAATACTTTTAAAGTAGCGCACTATACGTAAGTATATAATGTAAGAGTATAAAAAATTAACACTTTTTGTGAAAAACACTTGTGTTGTTTTTAAAATTTAGTATTAAGACACTATACATTAAAGTTTTTTTTGAACATAAAAAGATATGAGCAGGTTATAAAATATGTCTGAACGTCAACAAAGCCTCCAGGATACATTCCTTAACGCAATACGTAAGGAAAAGGCATCGGTTACGATTTTTCTCGTTAATGGCGTGAAGCTTCAAGGTACCGTAACCTGGTTTGATAATTTTTCGATGTTACTTCAACGGGATAATCATGTTCAGTTGGTTTATAAACATGCGATTTCCACGATATGTCCGACCTCTCCGATTAAACTTTATGGCGAAGAAGTGACTTGTCCGCCAAGTTTTGATTGAAACACTCTGTAAGTATTGTATTTATAGAGCATGACAATACATGCATGCGTTATTCAACCATATTTAAAAAAGCCCGTCCCCACGGAAGAGGGGGCGAGTTTTGCCGTTCGCGATCCTGAATATCAGCTTAATGAAGCGGTTAATCTGACACAGGCGATTGCCCGTATCGAGATTATCAAGGCAGAAATTGTGCCTTTGTCTAAACAGGAGCCGGGGACGCTTCTAACCAAAGGACATCTGGAAAGCTGGAAAGATTATATCAAGGCCGAAGAAATTGATCTGGTTGTGGTCAATTATAGCCTTACCCCGATCCAGCAGCGTAACCTTGAGCGGCTCTGGAAAACCAAGGTCATTGACCGTACCGGTCTTATTCTGGAGATCTTCGGAGCCCGGGCCAATACTAAAGAAGGTAAGCTTCAGGTCGAGCTTGCGGCCTTAACCTTTCAACGCTCGCGTCTTGTGCGGTCATGGACCCACCTTGAGCGCCAACGGGGCGGGCTTGGCTTTGTTGGCGGGCCCGGGGAAACCCAGATTGAGATTGACCGCCGTTTGATTAGCGAGAAAATCAATAAATTAAAAGAAGATCTTGAAAAGGTTCGCAAAACACGAAAGCTCCAGCGCAAAGCACGAAGTGATGTGCCGTATCCTATTGTCGCACTGGTGGGCTATACGAATGCCGGTAAATCGACCTTGTTTAATACGATGACCGGCGCGGATGTTTTTGCAAAAGATCTGTTGTTTGCAACACTCGACACAACGATGCGGGCCGTTGACCTGGAATCGCATCTGCGGGTTATTCTATCAGATACTGTCGGATTTATTTCGGATCTGCCGACGCATCTGGTCGCTGCCTTCCGCGCAACGCTAGAAGAAGTAGAAGAGGCCGATATTATCCTGCATGTTCGTGATATTGCCCATCCGCAGACAGAGGCCGAGAAAACTGATGTCGAGTATACTTTGGGACAGCTTGGTATTGAAGCGCATGATAATCCTAAAATCATCGAGGTTTGGAATAAAATCGATCTGTTGGATGAAACGGAACGCAAGCGTTGTCAGAATGTATCTGAACGGCAGGATAATATCGTTGCTCTGTCAGCTTTAGAGGACGAAGGCCTGGATATATTGCGGGAACGCCTGATCAAACATTTTCAAAAGCATTTTAAAACCGCAAAATTCACTATCGATTATAAAGACGGTGATATCGTCTCCTGGATATATGATCATTGTGCGGTTATCAAACGTGATGATCAGGCAAATGGTATCTTTCTTGAAATCAGGACGCTGCCTGCTATGATCGAACAGATTAAAATGAAACTGGAAAAAGAATAGGCACGCAGGTATGGAAATCAATCAAGACCATGTTCTGGAGATTTTACGTGAAAATGCTCAAAAAAACATCCTGCCTTATTTCAAAGCCTTAACACAAGACCAGATACGAGAGAAAAAACCGGGCGATCTGGTGACGGATGCGGATGAAGCTTCCGAACTGTTTTTGACTGATAAACTCTCCAAACTGCTGCCATACAGTAAAGTTGTCGGTGAAGAGGCGGTTGCCCGTGATAAAACAGTTCTGAACCTGATTAATGACGATACGCTGGTCTGGGTGGTTGATCCGATTGATGGCACCTATAATTTTGCGCATGGACGATCAAAATGGGGCGTGCTTTTAAGTCTGGTTCATAAGAACGAAGTGATCTTCGGTGTTTTATACGATGTATTGAATGAAAAAATTATCTTTGCCAAGCGGGGCGAAGGCTGCCATCTGGTCATGCCCGATGATGCGGTAAGCCAGATAAAATTGCAGAAAAAAGAGACAGATATCAAGGAGTATATCGGTCATACGGATGGGCGGCAGACCTGGTGTATCAAAAAACTGAATGATTTATGCAAGGAAGTTCATAATATTCGCTGTTCATTGCATGATTGCTGGGGCCTGCTATCAGGAGAAATCGACTTTACGCTGCATCATTCGGTCACGGCTTGGGATCATTCTGCGCCATTCCTTGCGGTTGAAGAGGCCGGCGGCTATATCCGCGCCGGTTGGGATAAGCAGCGTTTTTCATCCCGTGCCATTGGCCATGGTTATCTGTTAGCCACATATGACGAAGAAAAATGGGATGAATTGGCCGAAACGTTATTTAAGGCGATGTCCCGTGAGAAGCAGCTGTCTTAGGCTTTAGTTAAACTCTACGAATAAGTTATACAGTTAAGCTAGGGCAGGCAAAAATGGATGGTCGTAAAATGAAAACTCTTTCGTGTAGTAACCATCAACCACTGGCTTAGAAATCCGTAACCTAACCCGGAATGAGAGCCCTTTTCCTTGCCGATTACCAGTTTTTATGTTAATATCAGGGTGAGCATAATCGGGGAGCCTAATATGAGAGCGAGAGTTAAAGGTGCGCTATGTGTAGCTTTTGCAGCTTCGGCTGCTGTCAGTATGTACACCAATGAAGCGGAGACCGCATTTGATACCGGCCAAACGGTCGGTACCCAACTTTCAGTGATGGATTCGATGAATAGTCATGCTTTGGACAACAAAAGCCCATCGGGCTGGAGTCAAGCGGCGCGGGCTACGGCAGGTGCGTTTTTAGGTGCTGCGAACGGGGTTGTGGAAGGAGTGGGTGATCTAAAGACACCTGATAATTTCGAATTTAATCCAAAATCGATCGCCTCATTGCCTGCTAACGTTGTGGCCGGGATGATCGGCGGTGTTGTTGGTTCGTTTTCTGATCAAGACGGTGCGAAACTGACATCGGAGTGGAGAGGCCAAGACGTAAACAGCGTTCGCGATTTTGCATACCAGAAATCTGTTGAACAAATTCTAGAGAACAAAGCAGATCCAACGACATCCGATGCTTCATCAAAAGAAGTAACCAAAACAGCAGCGGGACCGGCACGACCCAAGCCGCCAAAAATGTAAGTTTGGGTGTAATATAATCTACCTCAAACGCTATAAGCTTTGTTTTATTGCAGGCGATTGGCTAAAAAACACCTGCTTACGGCTCAATGATGAAAAAAAGGGCGCAAGATAACACAGCCGCGTTCTTTTTATAATGCACCTGTAATACCGTTGACCTTGTCTTTACAAGCCTTTGGAAGGGTGGTAAAAATAGTGGAGATATTATAAGGGCAGGTAAAATGGGCGGTCGTAAAATGAAAATTCTTTCGTGTAGCAGCAATCAACCACTGGCCGAGGAAATCGCCCGTTATGTTGATGTACCATTGGTTGAATGCAATTTGCGCAAATTTGCCGATGATGAATTCTTTATAGAAATCCTCGAAAATGTCCGCGGCGAAGATATGTTTGTTGTCCAGTCGACGTCTAATCCTGCCAATGAAAATCTGATGGAGCTGTTGATTACGATCGATGCACTGCGGCGTGGATCAGCACGCCGTATCACAGCTGTTATGCCTTATTACGGCTATGCCCGTCAGGATCGTAAGACAGGGCCACGAACCCCGATTTCAGCAAAGCTGGTTGCCAATCTTTTGACCACAGCCGGTGCTGATCGTGTTCTGACCATGGATCTTCATGCCGGACAGATACAAGGTTTTTTTGATATCCCGCTTGATAATCTTCATGCCGGTGTGCCCATTTTTATTCCAGCCATTCAGGATGCACGGACCGAAGGACGGGAGCTGACGATTGTTTCTCCGGATGTTGGCGGCGTTGTTCGGGCGCGGGCTATTGCCAAACGTATGGAAGCCGGGCTTGCCATTATTGATAAACGCCGTGAAAAAGCCGGCATTTCCGAAGTTATGAATGTGATTGGTGAAATAGAGGGACATGATTGCGTTCTTATTGATGATATCGTTGATTCAGCCGGAACGCTATGTAATGCCGCGGCTGCTTTGAAAGAAAGCGGTGCCCATACGGTTCGCGCTGTTGCGACGCATGGTGTGCTTTCTGGCTCTGCGACTAAGCGGATTAAAGATTCTGTTTTGGAAGAATTGCTGATTACTGACAGTATCCGCGCAACCGATGCCGTCGATGCCACAGACAAGATAAAGCAGCTGTCAGTTGCCAATCTTCTGGGCGAAGCTATTCTGCGCATTACCGAAGAACGTTCGGTTTCTTCCTTGTTTGATATGGTCTTTCCACGCCGCGCTTAAAAATCGAGAAAATTAGCTTGATTCTTCCTATGCTTTGGCGGTATAGTCCGCCGCAGAGCGGGTATTCGCTCGGGCGGAGGTCACCCCTGGAGGCTCCGCGATAAAAATAAATTGCTTTTGAAAGGAAAAAAACAATGGCAAAAACTTTTGAACTGAACGCGCAAGAGCGCGTAGGGACAGGCAAGGGGGCCGCTCGTGCAGTTCGCCGTGAAGGACGTATTCCAGCGGTGATCTACGGTGGCAAAGACGCGCCTGTCTTGATTTCTCTATTGGAAAAAGACATCGTTAAGGAATACATGAACGGTAATATCTTTACCCATATTTGTGAACTTGATGTTGCAGGCACAAAGCACAAAGTGCTTGGCCGTGATCTTCAGATGCACCCAGTTTCTGATCGTCCGGAACATGCTGATTTTCTGCGTGTAACTGACAGAACCCGTATTAACGTTTCTGTTCCTGTACACTTCATTAACGAAGAAGAATGCCCGGGCCTAGAAGACGGCGGTATCTTGTCTGTTGTACGTTATGATGTTGAAGTTCTTTGTCGTGCGATTGCCATTCCTGAAGAATTGGTCGTTGACCTGACCGGGTATGAAATTGGCGATAACATTGATTCAACCAAAGTGCCTTTGCCGGATGGTGTTGAATTTACGATTACCGATCGTGACTTTGCCATTGCCGCGATTGCAGCGCCGAAAACTGCAGAAGCAGAAGAAGCAGAAGAAGCGGAAGCTGATGAAGCTCTGGCTGCTGTTGCTGAAGCTGCCGAAGCTGAAAATGCTGAAAAGGCAGAAGAGGGCGAAGAAAAGAAAGAGGACAGCGAATAATAACGCTGTGCCTTTGGCTTTATTCTTATGCAATTTCTAATGAGGCTTTGCAGGCTAATCCCCTTTTTAAGGAGACATGACGTTATGGCTGATGACGTATGGCTGTTTGTCGGATTGGGTAACCCCGGTTCCAAATATGAACGTCATCGCCATAATGTTGGTTTTATGGCGGCGGATGAAATCATTCGCCGCTATCGCTTGTCCGGCCCTCAATCGAAATACAAAGGCGAATTGTATCAAGGCGAGATCAACGGTAAAAAGCTGCTGGTTCTAAAGCCCCAGACCTTTATGAATAATTCAGGCGTCTCGGTGCAGGCCGTCGCGGCCTTCTTTAAAATCAAGCCGGAACAGATTGTCGTCTTTTATGATGAACTTGATCTTGTTCCCGGTAAGCTGCGTATTAAGCAGGGCGGCGGGGCCGGTGGTCATAACGGTATCCGGTCTATTGATAGCCATCTGGGTAAAAATTACTGGCGTGTGCGCATTGGTATTGACCATCCGGGTGACAAGGAACGCGTTACCGGCCATGTATTAGGCAATTTTGCCAAATCGGATCAGCCCTGGCTTGAAAAGATTTTGCCGGCCATTGCTGATTATTCTGATTTGCTTTTAAAGAATGAAATGACGGCTTTTGCCAGCAAGGTTGCCATGGAAATGCAACCACCCAAGAAACCCAAGAAAACTGATGGAGCGTTAAATGCCAAATCAAACTGATAAATGGCAGGTTTTGCAGGATGATATTGCGGCTTTTACTGATGAGGTTTTCGGTACGACATCTACGCCAGTATCCAAGCTTCACCATTTGACCGAAGAAGTGCAGGAACTGATTGACGCTCCTGACGATAAGATGGAATGGGCAGATTGCCTGATCCTGTTGATCGATGCTGCCAAAAAGGCCGGTTATAATATGGATGATTTGTATCAGGCTGTGCAGACCAAAATGGAAATCAATAAAAAACGGAAATGGGGCACGCCGGATGAAAATGGCGTTGTCCGTCATGTCAGCTGATATGCTGAATACAAATAAAAGATAAGAAAAAGGATCAGAAAATGGGATTTAACTGCGGGATTGTCGGCTTGCCGAATGTCGGGAAATCAACTTTATTTAACGCTTTGACCGAAACGGCAGCAGCACAGGCGGCAAATTTTCCGTTTTGTACGATTGAACCCAATGTTGGTCGCGTGGCTGTTCCTGACCCTAGGCTGGATGAAATCGCCGGCATTGCGGGCTCAAAGGCCATTATCCCGACCCAATTGGAATTTGTCGATATCGCAGGGCTGGTTAAGGGCGCCAGTAAGGGCGAGGGGCTGGGTAACCAGTTTCTGGCCAATATCCGTGAAACAGATGCGGTGCTGCATGTACTGCGCTGTTTTGATGATGGTAATGTTACCCATGTTGAAGGCTCGGTTGATCCGATCCGTGATGCTGAAATTATCGAAACCGAACTCATGATCGCCGACATGGAAAGCCTGCAAAAACGCCTGATCCCGTTGCAGAAAAAAGCCCGGGTTGGTGAAAAAGGCATGGCATCGCAGTTGGAAATGATCGAACGGGTGCTGAAAGCGTTGGAAGATGGCAAGCCGGCACGTACTGTTGAACGTAGTAAAGACGAAGAACGGGTTTTTCAGCTGTTACAGCTGCTGACTTCAAAGCCATTACTGTATGTGTGCAATGTTTCAGAAGATGATGCCGCAACCGGCAATGAATATACCGCGCAGGTTCAGAAAATGGCCGATGAACAGAATGCCGAACTGGTGATTATTTCAGCAGCGATGGAGGCTGAAATCTCCCAGCTTGATACCGACGATGATAAGAAAGATTTTCTGGAAGCGGCTGGCCTTGAAGAACCGGGGCTTAACAAGGTTATCCGTGCAGGCTATAACCTGCTGGATCTGATTACCTTCTTTACCGTAGGTCCGAAAGAGGCACGGGCCTGGACCGTCAAACGCAATTCACGCGCCCCGCAGGCGGCCGGTGCCATCCACACCGATTTCGAACGCGGCTTTATCAAGGCTGAAACTATTGATTTCAAAGATTTCACCGAATGCGGCGGCGAACAAAAAGCCAAAGAAACCGGCAAAATGCGTCAGGAAGGCAAAGAATACATCGTCAATGACGGTGATATCATGCTGTTCCGCTTTAATGTGAAATAAGCTGGCCTGATTAACCCTTACGCTTTTTGGTGGCTTCGAAGAGAAAGCCTAAAAAGGCGACGGGGCCGAGGATCTTTAGGATCATATTGATCAGCTTGTCTTTTTCCTGTTGTTTGAAATCTGAATTATAGGGACGGACGCGCACGACGCTGTCATCATCCTCGTTCACAATATCAAGATCAGCGTGATACCAGACTTTGTAGCCATCTTTATATTCGAATTCTCTTTCCAGTTCCCAGTTATCCTTTGACAGATTTTCTTCGGCTTCAAAATCGGTCAGCGGTACAGTTTCCTCAATATCGTTAATGGTGCCCGTCGCGATCCATGCATTGTTGGTGCCTATGTATTTGACGCTCTCGAGGTCAAAGAAGGCCTCCTGATAATTATTTACATTCTGATAGACGGTGTATTGCTTCATCAGTGGCGAGATATTGAAAAATAGATAAATAATGGATAGGAAGAAAGCGATGCCAATGTATAGATGCATCCGGCTGCGTGCGTTGTCCATTTCTAAGCCCCTGTTTGTTTATAGAAAAATATTTTTATTCTTATCTTTATATAATGTTAGCAAAGCGGTGCAATGTCAATAATGAGGATGCAGGCCAAATTTAACAGCATTTACTTTTTATTAGGATTTCCTCTTTTCAAACCGAATCAAGCTGTTATACTAGATTCTGGATGTTGTATCACATCATTTTTTCGTACAGATTAAGGACAAAAGATGAAAAACCATACGGTCAGAGTCTATCCTGCCGCCGCCGAGCTTGCCAAAACAGACCAGCTGGCCTGGAAAATGGCTGAAGTTGCATGTGATCCTGTGGCAATAGATGAGGATGTCACCGATATGATCATCAACCGGATGATTGATAATGCGGCGGTTGCTGTGGCCTCATTAAATCGCGGTCCCGTGGTTACGGCGCGACAGCAGGCGTTGGGTCACCCGCGGCATGGCGGGGCACGTATATGGGGTATTCCTGATGGACACAGCGTCAGCGCCGAATGGGCCGCCTGGGCCAATGGTACGGCGGTGCGTGAACTTGATTATCATGATACCTTTCTGGCGGCAGACTATTCACACCCTGCGGACAATATTCCGCCCTTACTGGCGGTAGCGCAGCAGGCCGGTAAAAGCGGTTATGAACTGGTCCGCGGGATTGCTACCGGATATGAGCTGCATATCAATCTTGTCAAAGGCATCTGCCTGCATAAGCATAAAATTGATCATATTGCTCATTTATGTCCGGCGGCCGCTGCTGGCATTGGCACGATGATGGGGCTTGATACGGATCAGGTCTATCAATCCATTCAGCAGGCCTTGCATGTCAGTTGTACAACGCGTCAATCCCGCAAGGGCGAGATTTCAAGCTGGAAGGCCTATGCGCCCGCCCATGCAGGTAAACTGGCTATTGAGGCCGTTGACCGCTGTATGCGCGGTGAAGGCGCGCCATCGCCTATCTATGAAGGCGAAGACAGCGTGATAGCCTGGATGCTTGATGGTAAGGATGCTGAATATACGGTGCCGTTGCCAGAGAAAGGCGAAACAAAACGCGCGATCATGGAGTCCTATACCAAAGAACATTCGGCAGAATATCAAAGTCAGGCGCTGATTGATCTTGCTACACGTATGGGGAAAAAGATCGAGAATTTCGATGATATCGAGGAAATTGTTATCCAGACCAGCCACCATACGCATTATGTGATTGGCACAGGCGCTAATGATCCGCAAAAGATGGATCCAACAGCCAGCCGTGAAACACTGGATCATTCAATTATGTATATCTTTGCTGTCGCATTACAGGATGGCAATTGGCATCATGTTGATTCCTATGCGCCGGAACGCGCAGGCCGTGAGGATACTGTTCGCTTATGGCATAAAATCCGTACCGTTGAAGATTCGCAATGGACCGAACGTTATCATTCAAGCGATCCCAAGGTTAAAGCCTTTGGTGGTAAGGTTGAAATTACCTTTAAAAATGGTGAAGAGCTGGTCGATGAACTGGCTGTTGCCAATGCCCATCCATATGGTGCCAAGCCATTTGGCCGTGAGAATTATATCCGTAAATTCAAAACTCTAACCAAAAACATTGTCAGTGAAGCTGAACAATCACGGTTTCTGGGGCTGGTTCAAAATCTACAAAACCTGACCCCGGGTGATGTCCGTAAACTTAATGTTGATGTTAGTCCATCCTATCTACAGCAAGGGCAGTCAGGCTTGTTCTAAAGGCCGTCAGTTACAGGAGCGCTAAAATGTTATTTCAAGAAACAGAAGCCGGAGCAAAGCGTAAGGCATTCCGCGCCGCCCTTGAAAGTGGCAGACTGTTGCAATTTCCAGGGGCGATGAACCCGCTGACCGCAATGGAAATTGAGAATACCGGTTTTGATGGCGTTTATATATCTGGCGCGGTTCTGTCCGCTGAACTCGGGTTGCCTGATATCGGTCTGACGACTTTATCCGAAGTTGCGCAGCGCGGACATCAGATTGCCCGTGTGACCAGTCTGCCAAGTATTATTGATATTGATACAGGCTTTGGCGAGCCGATGAGCGTTGCGCGTACCATCCATCATATGGAAGATGCCGGAATTTCAGCAGCCCATCTGGAAGATCAGCAAAACCCGAAGCGCTGTGGGCACCTTGATAATAAGGTCATTGTTCCGGTCGAGGAAATGGTCCGCAAAATCAAGGCCGCAGCAGATGCTAGGCGTGATCAGGATTTTGTCTTGATTGCCAGAACAGATGCCAAGGCCTCGGAAGGGATGGAAGCGGCAATCAATAGGGCTAAAGCCTATCTTGACGCCGGTGCTGATATGATCTTCCCCGAAGCGCTGCATAATGAAAGTGAATTTGAAACCTTCCGTAAAGCTATCAAAGCGCCGCTGCTGGCCAATATGACCGAATTTGGCAAGACCGAGCTGTTGACGACACAACAACTGTCCGATCTTGGTTACAATCTGGTGATTTATCCGGTAACAACGCTTCGGATTGCTATGGGGGCTGTGTCTTCGGGTTTAAAGCAGATTAAGGCGGAAGGTACGCAGGAAAGCCTGGTTCAGGCCATGCAGACCCGTAAGCAGCTATACGAATTATTACGCTATGAAGACTATAACAACTACGATCAGGGGATCTATAATTTTAAATTGTCATAAACGGGGTTGCGACAGTTAACGTAACGGGTTATCATAATGTTAATGAAATGCTGCCATACTATGGGCAAAGGAATAGAGAGAAGTCAGGGTAAATGAGAGACGGTTTTTTTGAAAAACACCAAACAACGGCACCGCGGCGGGAATTTAACGATAAATCTCTGCAGCGGTTAAAAGAGGCAATTAAATCTCTGCCGGGGCTTGAGGACTCTCTGAATGATAATAATCTTAATTTTCAGGATATGACCGAAATACATGTGTTTGGTTACGGCAGTCTGCCCGATCAGCCACATTATCCGCCTGATGAAATTTCCGAAGCCTATCTTTGGGGCTACAGCCGTGATCTGTGTTGTAAAAGTGCCCGATCAGGTACGCGTAAGTTTAATGGACTGACGCTTGGCCTTGATTTAAATCCCGAAGGTATCGTACCAGGGGCGATTTTGACCTATCGTACGACAAATGCGGAACAGCTGTGCGAAATGCTGGAAGCTTTTGCAGAACGCGAAGTGGTCAAGGAAATGCCGATCTATAAGTTTTCTATGGTTGAGATTGAAAAGCAAGATGGCAGCAAAGCCATGGCGCTTACCTGTGTCGCTGATAAAGACAGCCGTGGTTATGTCGGTGACGGATTGTCACTGCTTGAAAAAAAGAGATTAAATGCACAACAGCAACAGGAACTGACTTTGCGCCGTAAGGGTAAAATCATTGCCGAGGCCAATGGCTTTTTGCCAAAATCCGGTAAACATACAACGTCAAAAAGTTATTTTGACCGTTTTGTCCGCTTTCCTTTGCAAAACAACCTTGTATCCGTTGATCAGCAGGATCTGGCGCAAATGTCAGATATTCGCAAAAAGCGTCAATTGGCGTTGTATAAAGAACAACAGCGGATGTTGATGCTGGCAAATATGGTTGATCATTATCGTGGCCGTCTGCATGAAGACATGCCCGCCGTGGCCGATCTGCTGGAAGAGGCCGAAGCCGAACAAATGAAATCATGGCGCGCTAAACGGGCCGAAGCCCATAAAGTCCGTCGTCCACCGAACCCCCATCCTTCGCGGTAAAAAACCTAGACACTGTATCTTTGCAGCTCTATCATAGTCCTCATAATCATATGAGGAGTGCTAAAAATGACTGAGATTCACAAAGGTTTAGCCGGTGTGGTCGTGGATGAAACAAAAATTTCCACAATCAATGTCGAAGAAGCAACGCTGTCCTATCGGGGCTACCCCGTACAGGAGCTCGCTAAGGAATGCCGGTTCGAAGAAGTCGCCTATCTGCTGTGGCATGGTGAATTGCCGGACCAGACGCAATTGGCGAAGTTGCAAAAAGCAGAACGGGATGCCCGCGATTTATCACCAGAACTGATTGATATCCTCAAAAAAATGCCTAAAACAGCCCACCCTATGGATGTGCTGAGAACGGCGATCAGTTTTATGGGCGCACAGGATAGTGACTGGGAGAACAGCACGCCTGAAGGATTGTTTGAAAAGTCCGTTAAAATGATGGCCCAGATTCCATCCGTTATCGCGGCAGAACACCGTATCCGTAATGGTCAGGACCTGATTGCTCCGCGTGATGATCTATCAATGGCGGAAAATTTCTTTCATATGTATTTTGATGAAATTCCATCGGCTGAGGTGGTTAAGGCTTTTGATTCCTCTTTGACCTTTTATGCGGAGCATAGCTTTAATGCCTCGACCTTTACGGCACGGACGATTGTATCCTCCTTATCGGATATTTACAGCGGCGTGACCGGAGCGATCGGTTCGCTGAAAGGGCCATTGCATGGCGGCGCTAATGAAGCTGTAATGGATGTTTTCCTACAGATCGAAAGCCCTGATAAGGCCGAAGCCTGGTTGCGTGATGCGATTGCCAAGAAAAATCTGGTCATGGGTTTTGGTCATCGTGTCTATAAAAACGGTGACAGCCGCGTGCCCTATATGACCGAGGTTTTCAAAGATATATCCGAACAGCTTGATGGCCAGAAATGGGTCGAAATTGCCGAAATCCTTGAAAATATCATGGTCAAGGAAAAGGGGATTTATCCTAACCTCGATTTTCCGGTCGGGCCGATCTATTATATGATGGGCTTTGATATCCCAAGCTTTACACCGATTTTCGTCATGAGCCGTATTACCGGCTGGACCGCGCATATTATGGAGCAATTATCCTCTAATAAGCTAGTTCGTCCGTTAAGCGAGTATACAGGCCCTGAGCAGCGCAGCGTTAAACCGCTTCTAGAGCGGGCGGCCTAATTAAGGTGTTATCGCAAATTGAACTGGCCTGATGGGTCTGGATTTGCTATAACTATGAAAACAATCATAAGCATTACGGGTTTAGCATGTCAGATTCCCTTAAAATAGGCGTTGCAGGTTTAGGCACTGTCGGCGCATCCGTTGTTCGCATCTTGCAAACGGATGGTGAAATGCTGGCCAATAAGGCCGGACGCGCTGTTGAACTGGTATCAGTTGCTGCCCGCGATAAAAATAAAGATCGCGGTTTTAATGGTGCTGACCTGAATTGGTGTGATGATGTTCTTGATATGGCAGAAGACAGCCGCCTTGATGTTATTATCGAGCTGATAGGTGGTGCGGATGGTGTTGCTTTAGACCTTGTTAAAATGGCATTGGAAAACGGCATCTCGGTTATTACCGCCAATAAAGCCATGATGGCTCATCACGGGGCAGAGCTGGCGGAATTGGCTGAACGTAATGATGTCGAACTTCGCTATGAAGCTGCTATTGCCGGTGCTATTCCGGTTGTTAAAACAATCCGCGAAGGGCTGGCAGCGAATACGATTTCCAGCGTCTATGGTATTTTAAATGGTACCAGCAATTATATACTGACCGAAATGCGTGAAACCGGGGCTGATTTTAACGATATTCTTAAAATTGCACAGGATAAGGGCTATGCCGAAGCTGACCCCGGATTTGATATAGATGGCGTTGATGCCGGTCATAAAATTGCTCTGTTATCTGCGCTTGCTTTTGATATGGCACCCAATTTCGAACGTGTCGAAATTCGCGGTATCCGCAATATCACCCAAACCGATATTGCTTATGCCGAAGAACTGGGCTTTCGCATTAAATTGCTGGGCGTTGCCCGCCAGACCGATCTTGGGATCGAGCAATCTGTTGAACCCTGCCTGATTGCGACAGACCGGCCAATGGCGGCGATTGAAGGTAGCCTGAATGCGGTATATACCGAAAGCAATTACGCCAATGAAACCCTGATTGTAGGGCGGGGTGCCGGCGGCGATGAAACTGCCTCTGCCGTTATGTCGGATGTTGCTGATATTCTCCGTGGGAACCGTTTGCCTGTTTTTGGTGTTGGTGCCAGTCAGTTACGGGATGTCCGGTTCGCTGATATGGAGGAACGCTGTGTTCCTATTTATGTTCGTATGATTGTTGAAGATAAATCCGGTGTTCTGGCCGATTTAACCTCTATTCTTCGAGACTTAAACATATCTGTTAAGTCAGCGCTACAACACTCTGAAATTGAACAGGGAATCGTTCCGATGATTTTGAGGCTACACCGCGCCAAAGCCTCGGATCTGACCGAAGCCCTAAATCGTATAGAAAAGCTTGAATCCGTAAAGGAAACGCCGTTTACCATGCGGATTATTGAACAAGGAGACTAATAATGACGATGCCAGCCCAAGATCTACCATTAAACGAAGAAGCCTTTTCCCGTGTCCCTGCCGTTATGGATCGAAACCTTGCGCTTGAGGTCGTGCGGGTGACAGAGGCAGCCGCGCTTGCAGCGTCACTCCAGATGGGGCGTGGTGATGAAAAAGCCGCTGATCAGGCTGCGGTCGATGCCATGCGTTCAACCCTGAACAGTCTGTTTATTGATGGTACCGTTGTTATTGGCGAAGGCGAACGTGACGAAGCCCCTATGCTGTTTATCGGTGAGAAGGTCGGTGCAGGCGAGGGGCCGGAGGTTGATATCGCCCTTGATCCTTTAGAAGGTACAACCATTACCGCAAAAGGCGGTCACAATGCTCTGGCTGTTGTGGCGATGGCTGAAAAAGGCGGGTTTTTACATGCGCCTGATGTGTATATGGATAAAATCGCCGTGGGCGGTAATGTGCCATACGGTATTGTTGATCTGGATGCCACACCGGCAGAAAATTTGAAACGCCTTGCTGAATTTAAAGGCGCCGAAATTGCCGAGCTGACAGTATGTATTCTGGATCGTCCCCGTCATGAAGAGCTGATCGCCAGGGTTAGAGAAGCGGGCGCACGGATTACACTTATTCAGGATGGTGATGTCAGTGGCATTATCGCAACGGCAGAGCCTGAAACCGGTGTCGATATGTATATCGGTTCCGGCGGCGCGCCCGAAGGTGTTCTGGCCGCAGCAGCGCTGCGCTGTATTGGCGGTTTCATGCAAGGCCGGTTGTTGTTCCGTAATGAGGATGAACGCGCCAGGGCAACAAAATGGGGCGTTACCGATTTTGATAAGAAATACGATGTCATGGATATGGCCTCAGGCGATGTTATGTTTGCGGCCACCGGTGTCACCAATGGCGCTATGCTGCGCGGTGTACGTCGTTTTCCGCAAGGCGCTGAAACACATTCAATTGTTATGCGGTCTAAAAGCGGTACGGTACGTCACGTGACAGCGACCCATAACTTTACCCGTAAAAAAGGCATTTTATGAGTATATTACAAAACGAAGCCGCTGTTTTAGAGCGGCTGACCGCAACGGAAAGCAACACCGAAACCCTGTCTGTGATGGGCAAACGCTGGAATCTGCAAAAGGCAGATGAACGGCAGGTGCTGCGTATTTGTCAGGCTTATGATCTGCCACCCGTAATGGGGCAAATATTGGTCTCACGCGGTGTTGGCTTTGATGAGGTTGACCAGTTTTTAAATCCCTCGTTGAAATTACAATTACCCAATCCCAGCATTCTAAAAGATATGGATAAAGCAGCCGAACGGATCGCCGATGCTGTCATGGCCGGGGATAAGCTGGCCGTATTCGGTGATTATGATGTTGATGGCGCGACCTCTACGGCTGTTTTCAAGCGGTTCTTTAAAATGATCGACCATGATATCCGGGTTTATATTCCTGACCGTATAGACGAAGGTTATGGCCCCAATGCAGAAGCGTTCCATGTTTTGAAAGACGAGGGCGCTAAAATCTGTCTGACGGTTGATTGCGGTATTACAGCCTTTGAACCGGTTGCGGCCGGCACTGAAATGGGGCTGGAGATGATTATCTTTGATCATCACGCCGTCGAAGCCAAACTGCCGGATGCCTATGCCTGCGTGAACGCCAACCGCCTGGATGATGACAGTGGTCTAGGCCATCTGGCGGCTGTCGGTATTGCCTTTCTGGCCTGTGTCGCCATTAATAGGGCTTTGCGTCAAAAAGGTTATTTCACACAGAAATCTATCCCAGAACCACGACTGACGCGGTTACTGGATCTGGTTGCGCTTGGTACGGTTTGTGATGTTGTGCCGTTGACGGGTGTTAACCGTGCTTTTGTTGCTCAGGGACTGAAGATTATGGCGCTGCGTCAGAACCCTGGCTTGACGAGCTTATGTGACCTTGCAGGCGTTAACGAACCGCCAAAGTCTTTCCATGCCGGATTTATTCTGGGCCCGCGGATTAATGCCGGTGGCCGCGTCGGGCGGGCCTCAACCGGATCGACATTACTGGCCACCGAAGATCTGGTCGAAGCCAGCGAGCTTGCCAATATGCTCAACAGCTATAACACTGAGCGCCGTGATATAGAGGCCGAAGTGCTGGAACAGGCCATCACTCAGATCGAACGTGACGGCCACGAGAATGATTATATGGTGATCGCCAGTGGTGAAGGCTGGCATCCCGGTGTGATCGGTATTGTCGCCAGCCGTTTGAAGGAAAAATATAACAAACCCGCTGCCGTCATCGGTTTTGATGAACACGGGGTCGGCAAAGCCTCGGCCCGGTCAGTAAGTCAGGTGGATCTGGGCAATATTATTATAGCCGCCCGCCAAAAGGATATCCTGCTGGCCGGTGGCGGGCATAAAATGGCTGCGGGCTTTACCGTGATGAAAGACCGTATTGATGAATTAAAGGCCTATATCAACAGCCGTATCGATAAAATGATGGATGGTAAAGCCTTCGCGCCAGAAATGAAGCTGGATGGCGTTATTTCAGTATCGGGCCTGAGCTTGCCCTTTGTGAAGCAGGTCGACCAGCTGGCGCCGTTTGGTGCCAATAACCCCGAACCCCGATTCTCGCTGAATAATGTAAAAATCGCCCGACCATCTGTCGTGGGGGAGCATCATATCCGCTGTTATTTGCAGGATTCTTCCGGTGGTCCGTCCGTAACCGGTATTGCCTTTAGGGCGATGGATACGCCGCTTGCGGGCATTTTGCTTAAATCCCGTGATAAGCCGGTGAACCTTGCCGGCTATGCCAGTATCAATTTATGGCAGGGCCGTGAAAGCGTTCAATTCCAGATTCTGGACGCCCAACCGGTCTGGTAAAAAGAATTTTTGATTTTTATCATTTTTTGCTTGATTTCACCGCTTCAGACGGGTAGAAAGTGGAGGCTTACCAAAACGAACTGTCCCGTTCGTCTAGTGGTTTAGGACACCGCCCTTTCACGGCGGCAACACGGGTTCGAATCCCGTACGGGACGCCATATTATCGACTTTTATTGGAAAATTTTAC